>Ga0209208_10000845_pt1 | contig 41658 bp, 36 predicted proteins | sample S1TSphfallax_3_FD_187694 | JGI IMG/M metagenome (GOLD analysis project Ga0209208, IMG submission 187694) | Host-associated microbial communities from peat moss isolated from Minnesota, USA - S1T2_Fd - Sphagnum fallax MG (SPAdes) (version 2) | ecosystem: Host-associated > Plants > Peat moss >... | reverse complement strand
CCACCGCGGGCGCAGGTGCAGGCGCAGCCACCGCGGGTGCGGGTGCCGGCGCAGCTGCCGGCGTCGGCACCGGAGCCGGTGCCGGCACAGGCTCCGTTGCAATCGGCGCCGACACCGGTGCCGCGCGCTCCCGCGGCGGATCGGTGAACAAGGCCGTCTGCGCAGGCACGGCTTGCACGCTCGCGGCGCTTGGGGCTGCAGGCGCGGAAGACGGCGCCGTCGACGGCAAGACAGGCGCCGGCTCGCTTGACGGTGCCGGGCCGTTCGGTGCCCCCGGTCTCGGGCCGGAGTTGCTGCCGTTGGCGAAGGCACTCTGTTCGCCGCCCTCGGCTGTGGGTCCCGATGCATTCGCGCCATTCTCGCCGCCGCCCTCGCCACGGCCGCGGCCACGGCCACGACGCCTGCGGCCACGGCCGCCACGCTCGCTGCCAGGACCGCGTTCCCCGCCATCACGCTCGCCATTGCGATCCGTGCGGGGACCCTGGTCGGAGCGCGGCGCCTGCTCGTTACGCTGCGCTAGATCGTTGCGCGGCGCCTGCTCGTTACGCTGCGCTAGATCGTTGCGCGGCGCCTGCTCGGCGCGCGGATTCGCCTCGTTACGTGGGGCTGGCTCGGATCGCGCCTCCGCACGCGGTGCGTTCGCCGCGCGCTCTGGCGCATTCTCGGGCCGCCGCGGCGGCCGGCCATCGCGGCGCGGTTCATCGCGACGCGGGTCGCGCTGTCCGTCGCGTTGTCCATCGCGCTGTGCGTCACGCGGCCCATCACGCCGCGGATCGCGGTTGCGATCGCCCCGGTCGCCGCGGCTTTGCTCGCGGTTGCGGAATCGATCCTGTCGGGCGTCGCGATGTGGTGGCCGGTCCTGCGGCGCGGGCGATGCGGGCTTCGGCGCCGATGCGACCTCGGTTGTCACCACCTTGCTGCCGAACAACCATTCCCACGCGCGCACGAAGATTCCCTTCGTGGGCTGTGGGGCGATCACGACGGGGGCCGGCGGCGGCGGCGCCAGCGTCGGCTCGGGCGTCGGGATCGGGATGATCGGTGCGGCAGAGGCGGGCAGTATGCTCGGCACGAGCGGCGCCTCACTGGGCGGCTTCTTGTCGCGGTTGCCGATGTTGGAATCGTCGAGCACGGGCTGATCGGCCAACTGGTAGCTCGAAGTGTTGTTCTCCGGCAATTCTTTTTCGTCGTCGCGGATGCGCCGCAGCGTGTAAGCCGGCGTTTGCAGATGCGGATTCGGCACGATCACCAGCGATACTTTGTCGCGCGATTCGATCTGGTTGAGCCAGTCCCGCTTCTCGTTCATGAGATAGGTCGCGACGTCGACAGGTACCTGGGCGATCACGCGCCCCGTGCGCTCCTTGCGGGCCTCCTCGCCGATCAAGCGCAACAGCGCGAGCGACATGGATTCCACGCCGCGGATCGTGCCCATGCCGCTGCAGCGGGGACAGTTGATGTGCGTGGTCTCGCTGAGCGCCGGACGCAGCCGCTGCCGCGACAGTTCCAGCAATCCGAAGCGCGACAACCTGCCGAGCTGGATCCGCGCACGGTCCATCTTCACGGCATCGCGCAGCATGTCCTCGACGGCGCGCTGGTTGGCGGTGGATTCCATGTCGATGAAGTCGATGACGATCAGGCCGCCGATATCCCGCAGGCGCAGTTGCCGCGCGATCTCCTCGGCCGCCTCGAGATTCGTATTGCGCGCCGTCGCCTCGATATCACCGCCGCGCGTGCTGCGCGCCGAATTGATGTCGATCGAGACGAGCGCTTCCGTATGATCGATCACGAGACTGCCGCCGGACGGCAGCGTGACCTTGTGCGAGTACGCCGACTCGATCTGGCTCTCGATCTGGTACCGGGTGAACAGGGGCACCGGGTCCTGGTACAGCTTCAGCTTGCGCTGCGCGTCGGGCGGCATGAACCGCTGCATGTACTCCAGGGCCTTGGCGAAGGCCTCGGGCTGGTCGATGAGGCACTCGCCGACGTCGTCGGAGAAGTAATCGCGCAAGCCGCGGGTCACCGCGTCGCTTTCCTGGAAGATCAAGAACGGCGCCGGCCGGCCGTCGTTGGCCGCCTGGATGGCGTCCCAGGCAGTCTTGAGATTGTTCAGATCCCATTGCAGTTCCTCGGTCGTGCGACCGACGCCGGCGGTGCGCACGATCGCGCCCATGCCATCGGGAATCTGCAGGCCGTTCATGGCCTCGCGCATCTGATCGCGGTCTTCGCCCTCGATGCGTCGTGACACGCCTCCGGCGCGGGGATTGTTCGGCATCAAGACGAGGAAGCGGCCGGCAAGACTGATGAAGGTCGTCAGGGCCGCGCCTTTGTTGCCGCGCTCCTCCTTTTCGACCTGGACGATCAGCTCCTGGCCTTCCTGCAGCAGATCCTTGATGTTGAGCCGACCGCCGGAGGCGGGCTGCTGGCGGAAATATTCCTTGGAGACTTCCTTCAAAGGCAGGAAGCCGTGGCGCTGAGCGCCATATTCGACGAACGCGGCTTCGAGGCTAGGCTCTACGCGTGTGATTCGTCCTTTGTAGATATTCGACTTTTTTTGTTCCCTGGATGGGATCTCAATCGATAAGTCGTAAAGTTTCTGGCCATCGACGAGCGCAACTCGCAATTCTTCTTCTTGAATTGCGTTGACGAGCATTCTTTTCATTTGCCCCAACTACAGTAGTGAGGGCCGAGGAGAGCTTGAGAATAGAAGCCGGGGCCGCGAATGGGAGCGCGGCAAGCAATAGGAAGCCGCCGAACGCGAACCACGCGACCGGCATCGTCACCCACCAATTCTGCCAAAACGTATACGGCAAGCCCGGGGCCTTGTTCTCGGTTAACCGCTTGTAAGACGTCGCAGCCCCGAGAGGCTCTATCACGTCTTTCTCATCGGCCGAGCGATGGTCTGGAATTCCAGAACCAACTAATATGCGGCGCTCCCATCGGATGGGGGCGCCACCGAAACCGGTGCCTATCGGCGCTGAACTGGAATGGGCCATGACCCAGAAATGGTTCGGCGCCAGACACGGTTTTAGGACATTATCACGTCACCCCCTCAGGGTCAATGTAATCAATACCTTAGAAGACGGCTCAAAATGAACATTAACGCTCCAGATTCGACCGCCATTCACCACGGAGCGAAAAGTGCCGTTGCAATGCACACCGTGACCGACGCGGAATCCGGCCAACGCATCGACAATTTCCTCATGCGGCATTTCAAGACCGTGCCGCGCAGCCGCGTCTACCGGCTGCTGCGCAAGGGCGAGGTCCGCGTCAATCGCAAACGCGTCGATGCCGAATACCGGCTCGCGCTCGGCGACGAGGTGCGGCTTCCGCCCGTGCGGATCGAAGCCGCCGACCAACCGGGACGGCCCTCGACCAGCCTGCTCGAGCTGATCGAAGGCGCAGTGATTTTTCAGGACAAACATCTGCTGGTCATCGACAAACCGAGCGGTGTGGCCGTGCATGGCGGCAGTGGCATGAGTTTCGGCGTGATCGAGGCGCTGCGCGCTTCACGACCGCGCGAGACGCTCGAATTGGTCCATCGCCTGGACCGGGACACGAGCGGTTGCCTGCTCGTCGCGCGCGATCGCCCCACGCTGAGCGCGCTGCATGCGCTGATTCGCAACGGCGGCTTGCACAAGACCTACATGGCGCTCGTGGCGGGCAGTTGGCAACTCGGCACCAAACGCATCGATGCCCCGTTGTCGACCGACAGCCGCGAACGCGGCGAGCGGCACGTTCGTGTCGCAAGCGAGGGCAAGGCGTCGGTCAGTATTTTCAAACCCCTGCAGTTCTTCGGCCAGCTGGCGACGCTCATGGAAGTAGACATCCCGACCGGCAGGACGCACCAGATCCGCGTGCACGCCTCTTATGCGGGTCACGCGCTGCTCGGTGACGACAAATACGGCGATCACGAGCGCAATGCCGAGATCAAACGCTTAGGTCTGAAACGCACCTTCCTGCATGCGCAGTCGGTGGCCTTCGAGTGGCCTGGTTCGGGTGTGCCCTTCCACGTGAGCACGCCCCTGCCGCCGGAACTCGTTGCCGTGCTGGACGCGATCACGCCGGTCAAGGGAGCCGGCAAGACAGCCGCGCGACGAGCGCCGGCAAAGCGAGCGAAAACCACGGGCGGCCGCAAGCGCAGCGCCTAAAAACAACGACTTGCACCGAATTCGTTTTGACAGCCGGGGAAACCGGCCCTATGATACGCGGCCCATGTCAGGCGGCCCAGAAACCCTAGTCGATTGCGTGCGCCTCGGGGAAGAGGGCGCCACACTAGAACGGGTGTTCGCGCTGCGAGACTTGCCGCGCTTGGCGGATGTGTTGAGCGACAGCGAAGGCGAGGTCAGCGCGAGCTACGAGTTCAGCTTGACCGAGAACGCAAAGGCCGGCGTGAGTATCGCGGTTAGCGCGGTACCGATCGTGCAATGTCAACGCTGCATGCTACCGTTCGGCTTGAGGGTAGCGACCCAATCCGAGATCGAGTTCGCGGCCGATGAGTCTCAGGCGGGAGGGCGTTCGGCGCGTGAGCCGGTCGTGATGCGTGGCGGCATGGTGTCGTTGCGCGACTTGGCGGAAGAAGAATTGATTTTGGCGCTGCCAGTGGCCCCGGCGTGTAGCACACCCGAGACCTGCGGCAGGGCGCCGTCGTTCGACGACGGTGCCGGGGTTGCGCCAGCCACGCCGACGGTGCGGCCGTTCAGCGGCTTACAGGATTTATTGAAAAAACCTCGATAGGACATAACGACCATGGCAGTTCAAAAAAGTAGAAAGACCCCGTCCAAGCGCGGCATGCATCGTTCCCATTCGGCGTTGTCTACGCCCGCGGTATCGATCGACGCGAAGAGCGGTGAGACCCACCTGCGTCACCGGATTTCTCGCGACGGGTTCTATCGCGGCCGTAAGGTGCTCGAGACCAAGGCCGACGCGGCTGCGTCCGAAGAGTAAGCTGGCGTCGTAGTGCCGCTGGCGAGCGCCGTCGCCCCCCGCGAGGCTTCTAGCCCGTGTCTGCGCAGCTGCATATAGCCATCGACGCCATGAGCGGCGACCGGGGCCCCTCGGTCTGCGTGCCGGCCGCGGTCGCCGCCGCCCACGCGCACGCCGACGTAAATTTCACGCTCGTCGGCCGGCAGGCCGACCTCGAGCGCGAACTCGCCCACGGTACCCCGGCGAACGTCGCTTGCCTGTACGCAGCCGATGTCGTCGAGATGACCGATCAGCCACGCGACGCCTTGCGGCGCAAGAAAGATTCCTCGATGCGCCGCTCGCTCGACCTCGTCAAGGCGCGCACCGCAGATGCCTGCGTGAGCGCCGGCAATACCGGCGCGCTGATGTCGACCGCGCATTTCGTGTTGAAGATGCTGCCCGGCGTCGAGCGGCCGGCAATCGTCTCGCTGATCCCGTCGGCCGGCGGCCACACCTACATGCTCGACCTGGGTGCGAATGCCACCTGTACGCCGGAGCAATTGCGCCAGTTCGCCGTCATGGGCTCCATCCTCGCGACCGATCTGCTGGGACCCGGATCGCGGCCGCGTGTCGGCCTGCTCAATATCGGCGAGGAGGAGATCAAGGGCGACGAGACCGTGCGGGCGGCGCATAATTTATTGGCGGCGAGCGACATCAACTACGTCGGCTTCGTCGAGGGTCACGACATCTTTTCGGATGAGGTGGATGTGGTCGTCACCGACGGGTTTACCGGCAACGTCGCGCTCAAGACGATGGAGGGTGTCGCGCGTTTGATCCGCGACGCATTGCGTGAGGAGTTCACCCGCAGTCCTTTGCGAAAACTCGGCGCGCTCGCCGCGAGCCCGGCCTTGAAAGCCCTGCGCACGCGCATCGACCCGCGCCGTTACAACGGGGCCACGATGGTCGGCTTGAACGGTATCGTGATCAAGAGTCACGGCAGCGCGGACGTATTCGGTTTTCAACGCGCGATCGAGGTCGCCGTCCTCGAGGCGCGCGGCGGTGTGCCGGCGCGGATCGCAGAAAAAATAGACAAGGGCTTCGAGGCCTGAGGGGACAGCGATGTACTCAACGATCGCCGGTACGGGCAGCTACCTGCCGGACAAGATTCTCACGAATGCCGATCTGGAGAAAGTCGTCGAGACCAGCGATGAGTGGATACGTACGCGCACCGGCATCGAACAGCGCCATGTGGTCGTCGACGGGCAAACGACCAGTGATCTTGCCGAAGAAGCATCGCGTCGCGCGATGCAGGATGCCGGCGTCGGCCCCGGGGACATCGATCTGATCTGCGTCGGGACGACGACACCGGACTTCGTCTTTCCGAATGTCGGCACGCTGTTGCAATCGCGTCTCGGTATCCACGGCTGTCCCGCCTTCAGTCTCGAGGCCGCCTGCGCGGGCTTCCTCTATGCGCTGAGCGTGGCCGACAAATTCGTGCGCCTCGGCGAGTCCAAATGCGCGCTCGTGGTCGGTGCCGAGACGCTCACGCGCATCGTGGATTGGAGCGATCGCGGCACCTGCGTTTTGTTCGCCGATGGCGCCGGGGCCGTGATCCTCAAGCCGTCGGAAGAGGCTGGCATCATCAGCACCCACCTACACGCCGATGGGCGCTATAAGGACTTGCTGTTATATCCTGACGGGGTGTCTGCTGGATTTCATCTGGTGCGCGAAGGCAAGGCCGGCGTGCGCATGAAAGGCAACGAGGTCTACAAGGTCGCGGTCAACACACTCGGCGCCCTGGTCACCGAGACGCTCGCCGCGAACAAGGTCGGCAAGGACGAGATCGACTGGCTGATTCCGCACCAGGCGAACATCCGCATCATCGAGGCGATCGCCAAGCGACTTGAACTGCCGATGGAACGCGTTATCGTAACCATCAACACCCAGGGCAACACCTCGGCGGCCTCCGTGCCGCTCGCTCTCGATACGGGTATCCGCGACGGGCGCATCAAGCGCGGCCAATTGCTGTTACTCGAAGCGTTCGGCGGCGGGTTCACCTGGGGGTCTGCGCTGATTCGTTATTGATGCGCTGATTGGTCATTGATGGAAAGGGTTTGCGATGCGTAGTCTCTGGTATTTCGGACTTTTCCTGGCGTCTGCGTCGGCCCATGCTCAAACCTATGCGCTTGGCATAGGCCAGGACTTGATCGGCGCGAATGCGCAAACGACCTCGGTCAGCGAGGATACGCTGCCCGACATCGCGCGCCGGTACGATCTCGGTTACGACGAGATCAATCTCGCCAATCCGGGGGTCGACACCTGGCTGCCGGGTGAGGGTACCGTGATTCACCTCCCGCTCGAGCGACTGCTGCCGAACGTGCCGCGCACCGGCATCGTCGTGAATCTGCCGGACTCGCGCATCTATTACTTTCACGATGATGCGGATCATCATCCGGTCGTCGAGACGCATCCGATCAGCGTCGGGCGCATGGATTGGAAGACGCCGATCGGCGTCACGACGATCGTGCGCAAGGAAAAGGATCCGATCTGGTATCCGCCGGAGTCGGTGCGCGAGACGCACTTGAAGGACGATGGCGACGTGCTGCCGGCCTTCATTCCGCCGGGTCCCAAGAATCCACTCGGTGCCTACGCGCTGCGCCTTGGCATACCGGGGGGTGCGTATTTGATCCACGGAACCAATCTGCCCGCGGGGGTCGGCATGCAGATCACGCATGGCTGCATCCGCCTCTATCCGGAGGATATCGAGCACTTGTTCAACGAGGTACAGGTTGGCATGCCGGTCCGCATCGTCAATGAGCGCATCAAGACCGGCTGGGTCGACGGCGCGCTCTACCTCGAGGTGCATCATCCGCTCGACGGCGTGGATCCCAACGACGTCGAGGACTTGACCGCGCTGACGCGGTCCATCGTCGCGGCGACCGCAGGACGCAAACTGATCATCGACTGGGACGCGGCGGAGAAGGTGTTCGACGAACAGCGTGGCGTGCCCACGCGCATTTCGGTCAATCGCTGGATCGCCCCGGCGACGGCTGCCGCGACTCCCGGCGCCTCGGGAGAGTGAGCCCGCGCAAAAGAAAACGCCGCGGGATGGCCGCGGCGTTTGCTTGATCGAAAGCGTATTGCGATCGCTTACTTCGAAACGGACTTCTTGAAGATGCGGTCGATCTTCTCGTTGATCGCTTCGATGGCCGTCTGGTTCGCTTGCGCGAGCGACAGGGCCTGATTCGCAGTGCTCTGCGCGCCCGAGGCAGTGGACTGCGCGCTGGCGGCGGCGCTCTGCGCGGCGGCGGCGGCGCTGGAGGCTTTGGCCGTATCGCTCTGCAGTTTGCTGACCTGGGACTTCAGGTCGTCGATCTGCGCCTGAATGGGCTTCAGGTCCGTGCAGCCGGCGAAGACCATCAAGCAGGCCGCAGCGGCGGAGACCTTTAGTGTTGTTGCAAATTTCATAAATATTCCCCTAGGGTTGTTCACTCGTTTCAAAAAAAATCGGACGTATTGCCGCAAGAGCACCCAGTCATCGAGTCGGGCTCGCCTGCGTCGCAACACAGTCCTACATTAAAGCGAATTTTACGCGCCTAATGCAACTGAAATAGCGCAATTGTCGTGCGCCAGCGACTGTTTTGTAGCGTTTTTTCGGGTCACGAGAAATTAATTCGCTGTCACGAATGCGTGGCCGTAGGTCAAATCCTACAACAGTTCCATGACTGCACGATGGCCCTGATTGATCGCGACATCGGTGTAAGCGCCGCCACCGGAGTCGGAGTTTGCGATCGTGATGTTGCCGAAACGTGCACGACCGATGACGTGCGGACGCAGCTCTTCGGGCAGCTCCGGATCGAACAAGGGGTTGTACTCCGGCGCATAACCATGCGGCCAGCGATTGACCGTGATCGCCGTGATGTCCTCGGCTGGATCGAAGCCGCCTGCCGACAAGGTCAGTGCGAGCTGCTCGCGGATATTGCGCTCGAACGTCGTGAACGGTGTCGCGAGCAGTTCGGCCCGTCCGACGCGATGTTGCTCGAGCTCCGGCAGACCCGCCTGACAAGGCGTGCGCACCATGTGCACGAGGATCGGGTCGTCCGGTGAACTCGGGCTCCGGTAGCTGCCGATGTTCACATGGGGGTTCAGATGAAAGTTCGTATGGTAGCCGCCCGGTGCGTAGACGCCGCTGAGTTTCAGCTTGGCGAAGGCGCGCCAATTGCGCAGCGCGACGCTGGTATAGACCAGCGGCGTCTTGATGAGCTGGTGCAGAGCCGCTTTCTGCGGCTCCGGCAGTTCCGGGCAAAGATACGGGATCATCATGTTGTAACAGGCGAGTACGACGCCGCGTGCGCGCGCCTTGTAAGCCTTGCCGTCGCGTACATAGGTCACTTCGACCGGCGTGCCGAACTGCGCGGCGCCCAGGTGCTTGGCGCGCACGACGATGCTGTTGAGGCGCAGGCGCACGGTCGATTCCGGCCGGTCCAGTGCGGCATAATCGGCACGCGCAGTGACGATGTCGAACGCATCCTTGCCCGGCATGGCCTGCGGCACCAAGTTGCGCACGAGCAAGCGCGCGATCGTCGCGTTGCCGTCGGGAAAATGCAGGCGCGCCGAACCACCGGTATCTGCATAGCCCGCGGGCGTGAAACCCATGCGCGGGATCGAGCCTTTGGCGAGATGCATGCCTTGGAAGCCGGGCATCCCATAGCCCCAGCAATCGAGTGCTGAGACGGCGTCCGTCCCGACGCCCCATTCACCCATGGTGCGTGCATGGTAGAAGCGCAGCACCGCCGGATCGACCTGCACGATGTCGCGCAGGAAGGCTTCATAGCTCAGGCGCGAAAGACGCTGCTTTTTTTCGTCCGAGGACATGCCGGGCAGGTAGTCGACGAGCCCCGACTCGATCTGCGCGATCTGCGCTCGGGCGCGCGTCGACAGCGGCGCCTGCGCGAGCAGCTCGGGCAGCGGCCGATTTCCCAAGCCGACGACGAGTTTGTCGGCGCCGAACGTGGCTGCGTCGAAGAAAACGCCTTGGTACAAGCCCTGGCGTTCATAGAAATGCGGGTGTTCGACCTGTTTGGCGATCCGCTCGACATCCACGCCCAAGGTGTCGAGCAGACCCGCGGCGATCGGACCGTAAGGGCGCGGACTGTCGATCTCGAGCGTCCCGCCGTTGAGCAGCTGGATGCGTCCCTGCAAGTCGAACTCGTTGCGCTTGGCGTGGCCGCCGAAATCATCGTGGTTGTCCAGAATGAGGATACGACTCTGCGGCGAGGTGTTGGCGCGATAGAAATGCGCCGCCGCCAAGCCGCTGATGCCGCCACCGACGACGATCAGATCGTATTCCTCGCCCGTGTCGATCACCTCGGGCCAGGTAGCGCCGTCGCGCAAAGCGTGCGCATTCTCGAACGAACCCGCATGGCTGCCGCGCATGCCCGTGAGCCGGGGTGGGTAATAGCCGGGCGCGGACTGCGCGTCGCCGGGCGCGGCGGCGCCGGCATCGACCGTTGCGCCTGCCGCCGCACTCGAGTAGGGGCAACTCATCGCAGCGGCCGTCGCGCCGAGCCCAAGTCCATGCAAAAAGTCGCGGCGGGTGATCGGCCGGTCCATGCCGAGCCGTGCATCGCTCCAGGGATTCTTCGTGCGTTTGCTCATGCCTCAGAAGCGTAAACCACCATCGAGATCGATGCAGCGCCCCGAAAAGAATTCGTTTTCGAAGATGAAGCGGGCGGCAGTCGCGATTTCGTTCGGTTCGCCGAGACGTTTGACGGGCACGGGCGCGAGCATCTTGTCGAGTATCTCCGGCTTCATCGCCGCCAGGATCTCGGTGCGTACGAAGCCGGGTGCGATGCTGCCGGTGCGGATCCGGTAGCGCGCCAGTTCCTTGGCCCAAGTCGTCGCGAGTGCGACCACGCCGGCCTTGGCGGCGCTGTAGTTCGACTGACCCGCATTGCCGTGGCGCGAGACGCTCGAGATGTTGACGATGACACCGCCCGTGGCGAGACGGATCATGCGTTCGGCCGCGGCGCGCCCGCAGAGAAACGTGCCGGTGAGATTGACGTCGATGACCGCGCGCCACTGCTCGAGACTCATGCGGCCGGTGATCTCGCCGTCGCGCGCTTTGACCAGCAAGGCGTCGCGCAAGATGCCGGCGTTGTTGACGAGCCCGTCGAAGCGGCCGAAGTCGGCGACGATCTGATCCGCTGCCGCTTCGACCTGCGCTTCAGCGGCGACGTTGGCGAGGTAGGGGCGAGCTTGCACGCCCTGGGCGCGGGCGAGTTCGCAGCTTTCCTCGAGTCGCTCAAGATTCAGGTCGATGAGCGCGAGGTCGCTGCCTGCGGCGGCGAACTCGAGGGCGATGGCCCGACCGATGCCTTGGGCGGCACCGGTTACGGCGATGGTCTTTTGGGTCAGATTCACCCCAATAAAGTAACACCCATTTATGGTCGAGATCGCAGGCAAGGGACTTGCCTTCTGCCTGAACTAGCTGTATATAATTACATGTACTGTCTACTTATACAGGTGACGCATGTCCGACCTCACGCCCCGCCAGACCCAGATCCTCAGGCTCATTCAAGACGCCATCGCCGAAAGCGGCATGCCGCCGACGCGCGCGGAAATTGCGCGCACGCTGGGTTTCAAGTCACCGAATGCGGCCGAAGAGCATTTGCGCGCCTTGCAGCGGAAGGGCGTCATCGACCTGATTCCCGGGGCTTCTCGCGGCATCCAACTCAAAGACATTTTGCGTGAACAATTGGGCCTGCCGCTGATCGGGCGAGTCGCCGCCGGTCGGCCGATCCTGGCCGAGGAACATGTCGAAACCCGCTACCAGATCGACCCTCAACTGTTCCAGCCGCAGCCGCATTACCTGCTCAAAGTTCGCGGGATGAGCATGAAAAATGCCGGTATTTTGGATGGTGATCTCGTCGCCGTGCATCGCACGCCCGAAGTACGTAATCGCCAAATCGTGGTCGCGCGCTTGGAAAACGAGGTCACCGTCAAACGCTATCGGCAAGAGGGCACGATCGTCTGGCTCTTGCCCGAAAATACCGATTTCGAACCCATCCGGGTCGACCTCAAGGAACAACCCATGATCATCGAAGGCGTGGTCGTGGGGGTGCTGCGACGCGGTAAAGACGTGGATGCTGCGTGAATCAGCTTCGCTTGCGGATTTGCTGGCTGATGCGCGTGTTTGGAAGTTAAAAGACGCCTCGGCCAGTCATCGCCAGTCATCGCCTCGTCCGGTTTGGTCCACCGGAAAGAGCGCGCTCGATGCGCGCTTGCCGGGCGGTGGTTGGCCGACGGCGTCGCTCGTCGAAGTGTTGATCGACGTCAATGGTTTGGGCGAAGTGCAGCTTTTTCTGCCGGCCCTGGTCGAATCGCAGCGTTGCAGCGACGGGGATATTCCCTGGCTCGTCTGGATCGCCCCTCCGCATGAACCCTATGCGCCCGCGTTGGCCCAGCAGGGCATCGAACTCGCGCGTTTATTGGTGGTTCGCCCCCCCAGTGCCACCGAAGCCTTATGGGCTGCGGAACAAGCCTTGCGCTCGGGCGTCTGCGCGGCCGTCTTCCTCTGGCTCAAAGGAACCGATGATCGTTGGTTGCGGCGTTTGAAGCTCGCGGCGGAGGAGGGTGGTGCGCTCGGCGTCTTGTTTCGTCCCGAGCGGCATCGTTTCGAATCCTCACCGGCGAGCCTACGGGTGCTGATGACCCAGGGCGAGCAGCAACCCCGTCTCGAACTACTCAAGGTACAAGGCGGCCGTCCGGGTCTCGTTGATCTCGGCGCGTCGTGAAAGCCGGTCGGCGTGTTGTTCATACCGGGGCTCAACCCGGTGGCCAAACCGCGGATCTGTTCGCCGCGCCGGCCCCCGCGCTTGCGCCGCCGCCGCCCTCGAGTCTGCCGCTTGCGCCTCAGCGCCGCCGCAGTCTTTGGTATGCGGTCGTATTCGCGGGGGCGCCGGATCTTTATCAGTTGTCGCTCCATGCGCAGCAATTCACCTCCTTCGTGAGTCTCGCCGCGCCGAATGCCCTGTTGCTGGAAATCCAGGGGAGCCTGCGCCTGTTCGGCAGCTTCGTGCGCTTGCGCGAACTGCTCGATGCGCGCTGGCAAGCCTTAGGTCTGCAGGCGCAGAGCGCGATCGCGCCCGCGACGCTCGCGGCGCTCTGGTGCGCCCGAATAGGTGAGGATCTTTGCAGCGACGACAAGACGGCGCTGACCGGTCGTTTGTTGCGGCTGCCGTTGATCGCTACGGCTTGGGACGCGGGCCGCTTGCAGACCTTGCGCTCGATGGGTATCCAGCACTTAGGCGATTTGCTGCGCTTGCCGCGTGCGGGTCTCGCCCGCCGTCTGGGTCCGGCGGCGGTGCGCGATTTGGACATCGCCTTGGGCAGGCAGCCCGAGCCACGGCGTGCTTTCGTGCCGCGTGAGCGCTTCCGCGAGCGCCTCGATTTCGAGACTGAAATCGAGCACGTCGCCTATCTCGAGCGCGCCCTCGAGCCGCTGCTCGAGCGCTGCGCGCGGTTCTTGCGTCGCCGGCAGGCGGGCGTGCAGAGCCTCGCCTTGCGGCTGCGTCACCGGGTCCGTCCTGCGACCGAAGTGCACTTGGGGTTCGCGAGTGTCACGAGCGAGCAGCGCCGCTTGGCCGAAGTGCTTGCGCAACGGCTGAACCGGCTGGAATTACCGGCCGCGGTGCGCGCACTCGCACTCGTGTCGGGACCCCTGCAACCCTTGTCGGCCGTTTCGCTCGACGCCTTCGGCGGTGGCGGCCGGGATACGGCGGTGCAATTGATCGAGCGCTTACGGGCGCGGCTCGGCGAACAGGCGGTCTATGGCGTCACGACGCAAACGGAACATCGTCCCGAGGCGGCTTCGTGCCGTGTCCAGCAGTTGTCGCTCGCCGCGCTGCCGGCGCCCCCGAGTCCGCAGCCGTTCCAGGCCATGCCGAGACCGGTCTGGTTGTTGGATGCACCCGTGTTGTTGTCGCAGCGGGAGGTGCATGAGCTACGACTCGGGAGCGGCGGCGGCCCGCGCGATCCCGAGCGCATCGAGACCGGCTGGTGGGATGGCAAGGGCGTTGCGCGCGATTACTACCGCGTCCGGCCGGCGCGCGGTGCCGAGCTCTGGGTCTTCCAGGAACGACACACGAAATCCTGGTACCTGCACGGCATGTTCGCTTGAACTCAGGGTTGATCCATGTACGCCGAACTCCATACCTTGAGCAATTTTTCCTTTCTGCGCGGCGCTTCGCAGCCCGAGGAACTGGTCGCGCAGGCCAAACGGCTCGGTTACCGCGCTCTCGCGCTCACCGATGAATGCTCGCTTGCCGGCGTCGTACGGGCGCACATCGCCGCCAAAGAGCATGGACTGCCCCTGATCATCGGCGCGGAGTTGCGCTGTCATGACGGTCTAAAGCTGGTCGCACTCGCCACCAACCGCCGCGGGTATGGCGCCTTGAGCCGCCTGATCACGCAGGCGCGACGCGCCGACGCCAAGGGCACCTACCGCCTCGAACGCGAGGCGCTCAGCTCAGGGCTGGACGATTGCCTGCTGATTTGGTTGCCGGACACCGCCACCGCCGCCGCGAGCGGGGCGCGCGAAACCGAGGGCCGCTGGCTGCGCGAGCGTTTCGCGGGCCGGCTCTGGATCGGCGTCGAACTGTTGACCGGCGGTTTCGACGGCCGCCGCCATGCCGCCCTGGAAGCTTTGGGTGAGGCGCTCGACGTGCCGCGCGTCGCCGCCGGCGACGTGCACATGCATAGCCGCAGCCGTCGGGCCTTGCAGGACACGCTCACCGCGATCCGTTTGAATACGCCCGTGCACGCGGCCGGCTTCGCGCTGTTTCCGAACGGTGAGCGCTCGCTGCGCTCGCTCGAGCGACTGCGTGAGTTGTATCCAGCGCCGCTGCTGCATGCGAGCCTCGCGATCGCCGAGCGCTGCACGTTCTCGCTCGACGAGTTGCGTTACGAGTATCCCGAGGAGATCGTACCGGCGCACGCGACGCCGACCAGTCATTTGCGTGCGCTGACCGAGCGGGGCGCCGCGAAGCGCTGGCCCCAGGGCGTGCCCGCGGCCGTGCGCGCCGGCATCGAACACGAGCTGCAGTTGATCGCCGAGCTGCGCTATGAACCCTTCTTTTTGACCGTACACGACGTCGTGCAGTTCGCGCGCTCGCAGGGGATCCTGTGTCAGGGTCGGGGCTCGGCGGCCAATTCCACGGTTTGTTACTGTCTGCAAATCACCGAAGTCGATCCCTCGCGCATGTCCATGCTGTTCGAGCGCTTCATTTCCAAGGAGCGCAACGAGCCGCCCGACATCGACGTCGATTTCGAGCACGAGCGGCGCGAGGAGGTGATCCAATACATTTATCGTAAATACGGCCGTGAGCGCGCGGCGCTCGCCGCCACGGTGATCTGCTACCGGCCACGCAGCGCCTTGCGCGACGTCGGCAAGGCGCTCGGGCTGGATCCGGACCGCGTCGATCGCCTGGCCAAGGGCATTCAGTGGTGGGACGGCCAACGCATCGACCCGGAGCGCATTCGGGAGGCGGGCTGCGACCCGGCCGATCCCCGCATTGCCAGACTGGTCGCGCTCGCCACCGAATTGCTCGGCTTTCCGCGGCACCTATCGCAGCATGTCGGCGGTTTCGTGATCGCGCGCGGGCGCCTCGACGAACTCGTACCGATCGAGAATGCCGCGATGCCCGATCGCACCGTGATCGAGTGGGACAAGGATGATCTCGATGCACTCGGTCTGCTCAAGGTCGATGTGCTCGGCCTCGGCATGTTGAGCGCGATCCGCCGCGCCTTCCAGCTCATCAACGACTTCGGCGGGACACCCGCGGTTGCCGGCGAACTCTCGCTCGCTACGGTGCCGAGCGAGGACGGCTCCGTCTACGACATGATCTGCCGCGCCGAGACGACCGGGGTGTTTCAGATCGAGTCCCGTGCGCAGATGGCGATGCTGCCGCGCTTGCGGCCGCGCAACTATTACGACCTGGTCATCGAGGTGGCCATCGTGCGCCCAGGTCCCATTCAAGGCGAGATGGTGCATCCGTACTTGCGCCGACGCCGCGCCGAGGAAGCCGTGACCTATCCGAGTCCGGCCGTGATGAGCGTGCTGCAGCGGACCCTGGGCGTACCCATTTTCCAGGAGCAGGTCATGCAACTCGCGATCGTCGCGGCGGGTTTCACGCCCGGCGAGGCCGACCGCCTGCGCCGTGCGATGGCGGCGTGGAAGCGCAAAGGGGGCTTGGGTTCGTTCGAGCGGCGTCTGATCGACGGCATGCGCGCGCGTGGCTACACGGAAGCCTTCGCCCGCCAGATCTTCAATCAGATCCTGGGCTTCGGCGAATACGGTTTTCCCGAATCGCATGCGGCGAGTTTCGCCTTGCTGGTCTACACCTCGGCGTGGCTCAAGCACCATGAGCCGGCCGCGTTTTGCGCCGCCTTGATCAACAGCCAGCCCATGGGTTTCTACGCGCCCGCGCAACTGGTCCGGGACGCCCGCCTCAACGGTGTGGAAGTGCGCCCCGTCGCGGCATCGATCAGCTACTGGGACTGCACGCTCGAGCGCCGCGCCGACGGCCGGCCGGCGCTGCGCTTAGGTCTGCGACTGGTGCAGCATCTGTCGCGCGCCGGCGCACTGCGCTTAGCAGCCGCGCGCGCCTTGGGCGCCTTTGCCGACGTCACGGATCTCGCCGGCCGGGCGGCGCTTGACCGGCGCGATCTCGAAGCGCTCGCCGCGGCCGATGCGCTTGCCGGTCTCGCCGGGCACCGGCACCGTGCGGTCTGGCAGGTCAGCGGCATCGAGCGCAGTCTGCCGCTGCTCGGCGCGGACACGGTCGCGCCGGAGGGCATACCGCTGCTGCGAGCGCCGCGCGAGGCCCAAGAGATCGTCGCCGATTACGGCAGTCTGGGCCTCACGCTACGGCGGCATCCGCTCGCCTTGCTGCGTGAGCGCCTGGCGCGTGCCGGTCTGCTGCCCGCCGAGGCTCTTTGGGATCAGCGCAACGGCAAGCGTGTCGCCACGGCGGGTCTCGTGATCACGCGGCAGCGGCCCGGCAGCGCCGGCGGCGTGACTTTCGTGACGATGGAGGACGAGACCGGTCATGTGAACATCATCGTCTGGGAGCGGGTGGCGGCAGCCCAGAGAGCGCCTTTGCTCGAGTCCAGCCTCCTCGAGGTGCGCGGCACGATCCAGCGCGAAGGCGACATCCTGCACATCATCGCCGCGCAGTTGCGCAATCTGTCCGCCCTATTGGGCGACTTGGTCGTCGAGGCTCGTAACTTTCATTGAGCCGTGGAATCGCGCACGCCCCCATCATCGCGCTCGGCGCCGGGTTCTTCGCGTTCCACGACCCAGGCATAGAAACTGAGCAGGCCTGCCGCCGTGGCGATCGACACCGCGAGACCCGCACAGATCGGGGCCAGTTTGACGATCCAAGGCGTTTTCGAGAAATGCAACGCAACAGATAGCTTTGCGAAACCCTTCGGGCTCGAGCGCGCGGCCAGCATGCCGACGAACACCGAGACCGCGCTGGCGAGACCGGCGAGTGCGCCGACCGATTTGCCCAGTTTCTTGTGCGACAGCTTTTTCCAGCTCGTCGGCATTCCCATGGCGCGGCCTTACTCCCGAGCGTCTCAACGACCCTTTTTCTTCTTCCTCGCATGCGTCGTGCCGGCGCCTGCTTCCGACTCGCCCTCGACCTCATCGTCGCCGTGGATGTCGTAATCGTCGAAGTCGCTGAGCAGCTCCGCGGTGCGCCTCTCTTCCATGACGCGTTCGAGGCGCCGCCAGGCCGGCTCCGCGCCCCCCTTCGGTGCTCGCCGCCGTTGCGTCTCTACGTCCCGCATCACCTGATCGACGTCGACGTCATCGCCGCCGGGCGCGGATTCTTCCGGGTCCTCGTCCTCGAACTCGTCGGATTCGGGTTTCTCGCTGCTCACGCGCGCGTTTATAAACGACAATACGGCAAGGACGCAATACCCCGCCGGGCGGCGCGCTATTTGACCAAATCGTTGAGCTGAAATATGGGCAGCAGCAGCGCGATCACGATGAACATGACGACCGCGCCCATGAACACGACCATGAACGGTCCCAGCAGATTGGTCATCGTCGACAGCAGGCCATCCATCTCGCGCTCCTGATTGCCGGCGGCGCGCTCGAGCATCTTCTCGAGCTCACCGCTGCTCTCGCCGCTCGAAATAAGGTGGATCATCATCGGTGGAAAGATCTTGCGGGCCGCCAGCGACTTGCCGATCGGCGCACCCTCGCGCACCCGCAACGCCGCATCGACGACGGCGTTTTTCATCGGCAAGTTGTTGACGACGTCGGCGGAGATCTTGAGCGCCTCGAGCACCGGCACGGCGCTCGCCGTCAGGATGCTGAAGGTGCGTGCAAAGCGCGCCGTGTTCAATCCGCGGATCAGCTTGCCGGCGAGCGGCACGCGCAGCATGAGCCGATCGAATCGCAGACGGGATTCCGGGGACCTCAACCAGCGCCTGAAACCCCAGGTGCCGAAGCCGAGCAGGGCCAGGCCGTAATACCAGTAATTGCGAATACCGTCGCTCATGCCGATCAGGATGCGGGTCGCGATGGGCAGCTCCTGATGCCCCTGCTCGAACACGGCGACGACCTGCGGCACGACGTAGGCGAGCAGGAACGAGACGATCGCGAAGGACAGCACCATGAGCACGATCGGATAGACCAGCGCGTTGCTGACCTGCTGGCCCATGACCTGGCGCGACTCGGTGTAATCGGAGAGCCGCTCGAGCACCGAGTCGAGCTTGCCCGATTGTTCGCCCGCCGCGACCGTCGCGCGGTAGATTTCGGGAAACGCCTGCGGAAAGTCGCGCAGGCCGTCGGCGAGCGGATGACCTTCGACCACCTTGCTGCGCACGCCCAAGATGATGCGCTGGACGCGCGGCTTCTCGGTCTGTTCGGCGACCGCCTGCAATGATTCCTCGAGCGGCAGGCCGGAGCGCAGCAAGGTGGCGAGCTGCCGGGTCAGCAGCGCGAGGTCGAGCGTCGAGAGGCCCCGGCGCATGAAGCCGCGGGCGCGGCTGCGCTTCAGCTCGCTCTGCGCGGCTTCCTGGATCTCCATCGGCAGCAGCTGCTTGTCGCGCACCAGCTGCCGCGCGTGCTTCGGGGTATCGGCCTCGATCAGCCCCTTGCGCTCCTTGCCCGCGGCATCGAGCGCCGTGTATTCGAATGCGGCCATCAGTCTTCGCGGGTGACGCGCAGCACTTCTTCGAGTGTCGTCTCACCGGCCAGGATCTTGCGCCTGCCATCGTCGCGTATGCCGGGGCTCGCGCGCCGCGCGTAGCGTTCGAGCTCCTGCTCCGCGCTGCCGTCGTGGATCATCGTGCGCATGTGATCGTCAACCGCGATCAGTTCGTAGATGCCGGTGCGGCCGCGGTAGCCGGTCCCGAGCTCCTCGCTCGGCCGGTAGAGCGTCACCGGTGGGCCGTTCGGGTCGAGATTGAGCAGCCGGCGCTCGTACTCGCCGGCTTCGAACGGGATTTTCGTCTCATGATTGAGCACGCGGACGAGCCGTTGGGCGAGCACGCCGATCAAGCTCGACGACAGCAGAAACGGCTCGATGCCCATGTCGCGCAAGCGTGTGACCGCGCCGACCGCGGTGTTGGTATGCAGCGTCGAGAGCACCAAATGGCCCGTCAAGCTCGCCTGCACCGCGATTTGCGCGGTTTCGAGGTCGCGGATTTCGCCGATCATGACGACGTCGGGATCCTGGCGCAGGATCGCCCGCAACCCGCGGGCGAAGGTCATTTCCACCTTCGTGTTCACCTGCGTCTGGCCGATGCCGTCGATGTAGTACTCGATCGGGTCCTCGACGGTCATGACGTTGCGGGTATTGTCGTTGATGCGCTCGAGCGAGGCGTACAGCGTCGTGCTCTTGCCGGAGCCGGTGGGGCCGGTGACGAGGATGATGCCGTGCGGTTTGTGGATGATCTCGTCCATCGTTCCCTGCGTGCGCGGGTCCATGCCGAGCGACGTCAGTTCGATGCGCCCCGCCTGTTTGTCGAGCAGACGCAGTACGACGCGCTCGCCGTGGCCTGAGGGCAGCGTCGAGACGCGCACGTCGACCGCACGGCCCGCGATCCGCAGTGAGATGCGGCCGTCCTGCGGCAAACGGCGCTCGGCGATGTCGAGCTTCGACATGACCTTGATGCGCGAGACGACCAGCGGTGCGACGGCCCGCTTGGTCTGCAGGACCTCGCGCAGCACGCCATCGACGCGAAAGCGGATGACCAGTCGATTCTCGTAGGGTTCGATGTGGATGTCCGAGGCGTTTTCCTTGACCGCCTGGGTGAGCAGCGCATTGATGAGCCGGATGATCGGCGCCTCGTCGTCGCTTTCGAGCAGATCCGAGGACTCGGGAATGTCCTCGGCGAGATCGGCGAGGTCCGTGTTGTCGTCGAGCCCCTCGAGCATCTGCATCGCGGCCCCGGAGCCGGCCTCGTAGGCGACGCGCAACATCAGATCGAACTGCTCGTTCGAGACGCGCACGAGTTTCAGCGGCACGCCGACGAAGCGGCGCACCTCGGCGAGCGACAGGGGTGTCACGCCGGGCCGGCAGACCGTTTCGGCGACGCCGTCGACGATGCCGCGGATCAACACGCCATGGCGCTTCGCGAACGGGAAGGACAGCTTGCGCGGTTGGACTTGCTCTTGCAGTTCGGCGCTCACGGGCGATTCTCCGGTTGCGAAGGTTGCGTGGGTTGCGTGCCCGGTTGGGTTTCGGTCGGCGATGGCGTCGAGGCCGGGACCGTGCTGTCCTCGGGCACGAACACCGGCGCGGCGCCCACCGGATTGGTCGGCGTCGTGGGGCCTGTCGGGCGCGATTGCGGCGGCGACGGCGGCGGCGGAATCGACGGCTGAGTCTGGCCCGGCAGCAGCGTGATGTGGCCCTTGTGCAGGGTTTGCTCCTCGCGCCGGATGCCGTTGTACTTGCCCTCGCTCAAGGACTCGGTCTGCACGTCGTCACGCAGGATGCGCGGGCGGATGAATACCAGCAGGTTCTTCTTCTGACGCGAACCGCTGCGCGACTTGAACAAGTTGCCGATGATCGGGATCGCGCCCAAGCCCGGCACGCGATCCTCGCTCTCGGTCACCGTGTCCGACATCAAGCCGCCGAGCACGATCACGCCGCCGTCCTCGATGAGGATCGTCGTCTTGATCGAGCGCTTGTTGGTCGAAATATCCGCCGAGTCGGTCAATTTTGCACCCGGCGAGGAGTCCTCTTGTTCGATCTTGAGCTGGACCGTGTCGCCCTCGCTGATGTGCGGGGTCACCTTCAGGATCGTACCGACCTCTTCGCGCTGGATCGTCTCGAAGGGGCTGGTCGTGCCGTTCACGCTCGCCGTCGAACTCGTATAGGAGCCGGTGATCAGCGGGATTTCCTGGGTTACCTTGACCTCGGCTTCCTCGTTGTTCATGGTGATCAAGGACGGCGTCGAGATGATGTTGCTCGTGCCGTCGCTGCGCAGCGCCTGAACGAGGGCGGCGAAGTTGATGCCGGAATTGGCATTGTAACGGCCCACGGCGAAGGTCGCGCCGGTGCCGACCGTCGAGCTGCTGATGCCGCTCAGGCCGCTGGTCGACGTCGTGGTGGTGCTCGAGGAGCCGGAGAGGCCGAGAGCTGCCGCGGCCAGATCGACGATGCTCGTGCCGGAACCCGGCAGATTGATGATGCCGGCGACGCTGTTCTGGCCCTCGGTGAGCCACTGCACGCCGAGGTTCGAGCTGTTGTTCACGTCGACTTCGACGATGATCGCCTCGACTTCGACCTGGGCGCGGCGGATGTCGAGCTTGTCGATGACGGCCATCAGAGATTTCATGATCTTGGGCGGCGCCGTGATGATCAATGCATTCGTCGGCACGTCGGCCCAGATCGTCACGCTCGCATCGACGTTGGACCCGCCACCCCCACCGCCGCCGGTCGCCGACGTGGGGATCGCCGCGGAGCCGCCGCCCGGACCCCCCTGTGCCTTGGCCGAGGCCGTGGCCTGGCCCTTCAACTTCTCGGCGAGCTTCTCGGCGTCTGCGTACAACAGATACCGGACCTCGGTGTCGCCGTTGCCGCCGAGTTTCTTAGTGTCGAGGCTCAGGATCAGTGCCTTGACCTTCAAGCGCAGCGATTTCTCGCCGCTGATCAAGACGCTGTTGGTGCGTTCGTCGGCCACGACCTTGGTCGTCGCGCCCTCGGCGCCTTGCCCGCCTGCGCCCTGGGTCAGTTGATTGACCGTGCGCACCACCTCGGTTGCGCTCGCATTGGTCAAATGGATGATTTCGTAGGGTTCGTCGCCGGTTTCATCCATGCGCTGGACGATGCGCACGATGCGGCTCACGTTGCTCGCCCGATCGGAAATGATCAACAAGTTGCCGGGCCCGTATGCCGCCAGGGCGCCGTATTGGGGTACCAGCGGCCGCAATATGGGCACGAGCGCGGTGGCGCTGATGTTCTTGATCTCGATGATCTGCGTGACCAGCGCATCGGACGTGGCGCTGACGCTGTTCGGCAGATCGTCGGACGGCAGCTGCCGTTCGTCGGTGTTGGGCACGATCTTGATGACCTTGCCGGCCGGCACGGCGACATAGCCATAGACCTGCAGCACGGCGAGAAACGCTTCATAGAAGGCCGACGGCGACATCGGAGTCGACGAGAGCATCGTCACCTTGGCGTTGACGCGCGGGTCGATGATGAAATTCTTGCCCGTGACTTCACTGACGGCTTGGATGATCTGGCTGAGATCTGCATCCTTGTAATTCGGCGTGATCGTCGCGCCTTCCTCGGGCCTCGACTGAGGCGCCGCCGAGACGATGGTTCCCAGAGACAAGAGCGCGGCCAGCGCACAAGTGGCCGCCTTCCGGGGTAGATACTGCATGTTCATGGATTCCACATCGTAAACTGTTAAGGATGACAGGCGTTCGACCTGCGTTCACATAATTCGTTTAATCAAGGATTGGTCGTCGCGGGTTCCACGGTCGATGCCGGCTCCGCAGTCGGTTGCAGGGTCGGTGCAGCGGGCGGCGGCGGCGACTGTTCGCCGCTGCTTGCAGGCTCGGACGGTGTCGTCTGCTGACTCGTCATCGCATTATTGTTCGGTCCGGGTGCGGGAGGAGTCGCAGCCGGGGGCGCGCTCGACAAATCGCGTGTCGCTTCACTCAAGACCTGGGCGACGTTCAGGCTTAAATCGAGGTTCTGGCCGCCGCGTTCGACCGTGACCGCCGCGGTTGCCGAGGACTGCAGTGTATTGAAGATCTCCTGGCCGTGTTGGGGATCATCGAGCGGCGTCCCGTTGATCGCCGTGACGAGATCGCCGGGCCGCAGGCCGAGATTAGCAAAAGCGGCGCGATTACGCCCCGGGTAGACGCGGAAGCCGCGCAACTTGTTTGCCTTATTGTCGAACGAGGGTACGGCACGCAGGATTTCGTTGAGCAGTCCGGGATCGGCTTGGACCATGCGGCGTACGTTCTCGAGATTGGTCGCGACGTTGGCCGCGCCGATCTGATGCCGCATGCCGGGTTCCCGCCCGACCAATTGCAGGCGGGGCAGCTTCAAGGTCTCCAGCGCACCGCCTCGGTCGAGAATCACGTGGTCGAGATAAACCGAATACAAGGACGCGCCGCCGACGTTGTTGCCGACCGAATAGACCTTCGCCGGGCCGCCATCGCTGATGATCGCGACCCCGTGTTTCGGATCCTCCGTCGCGATCGTGCCGGTGAGGACGAGGTTTGCCGTGGATTCACGTGCCGAATCCTCGGTCTGCGGGCTCACCTCGGCCGCGCCGAACAGGTGTGCCGCGACGATACTGCCGATGTCGATGCTGGCGGTCGGTGGCGCGTGCCCCCCCGCGTGGGGCGGCGGCAGGGGCTCCACCGGTCCTGCGCCCCACAGACTCAGGGCGGCCCGCGCCAATTCGATCGCGATCAAGGCCGATAGCACGACAGCGGCCCACCAGGGCCCCTGTTGCGGCAAGCGGGCCAGCCAATGATTGATGCGCGTCTGCGGCATAGGGGTCGATCGTGCGCGTTGGTTAAGGCTCGGCGGCGCGCTGCGACACCAAAACCCGAGATAGTTGCAGAAGACCGCCATGATACGATCGTGCGCTTGAGTGCTCAAGCATTTGTTTTTGCTTGGGTTGTTCGAGTGACACCGAATGGCGACATTTGCCTCGGGTCCGGCACGGTGAAGCGACTATCTTTTCGCCGGAATGGGCGGCCTATCTTGTAAAGCGCGCGGCCGCGCCCTATAAACTGAAACCTAATGAGTGATAACGAGCGCGGTCGAGAGGGTACGGGTCTGGTCGTCGAGGAATCGGCGCCGAAACTCAAGCGGCCGCCTCTCTACCAGGTAGTGCTCATCAATGACGATTACACCCCGATGGAGTTCGTCATCGATATCCTGCAAAGATTCTTCGGAATGGACAGGACCAAGGCGACTCGCGTTATGCTGGAGGTCCATACGAAGGGTAAGGGAGTCTGCGGCGTCTTTACTTATGAGATCGCAGAGACCAAAGTGGCTCAAGTGATCGCGTACGCGCGACAACATCAGCACCCGCTGATGGCAACGCTAGAAGAGGCGTAACAGTGCTTAGTCAAGAACTCGAATTTTGTTTGAACGATGCGTTTGCCGGTGCGCGTGAGGCCAGGCACGAATTCATGACCGTCGAACATTTGCTGCTGGCAATCGTCGACACGCCGAAGATTCGCGAAATCCTGAAGTCCTGCGGAGCCGATACGGCGAAGCTCAAGACCGAACTGAAGCAGTTCATCGATCAGACCACGCCGCGCCTGCCGGCCGGCGAGGACCGCGACGTGCAGCCGACCCTGGGCTTCCAGCGCGTGCTGCAACGGGCGGTGTTCCACGTGCAGTCGAGCGGCAAGAAAGAAGTCACGGTGGCCAACGTGCTGGTCGCGATCTTCTCCGAGAAGCAGTCCCATGCGGCCTATCTCTTGAGCATGCAGGATGTCTCCCGTCTCGACGTCGTCAACTTCATCGCCCACGGCCTCTCGAAGGCCGGCGGCGAGGAGCGCAGCGAGCGCGACGGCGAAGGCGCGGCGGCCGACGCGGAGCGCGAAGGCGACGGCGGCGGCAGCGCGCTCGAAAAATACGCGACCAACCTCAATGAGGCGGCGCGCAAGGGCAAGATCGATCCGTTGATCGGGCGCAAGCTCGAGGTCGAACGCACGATCGAGATCCTGTGCCGACGCCGCAAGAACAACCCGCTCTACGTCGGCGAAGCCGGCGTCGGCAAGACCGCGATCGCCGAGGGTTTGGCGCGCATGATCGTCGAGAACCAGGTGCCCGACGTGCTGCTCGACGCGACCATCTACTCGCTCGACATGGGTTCCTTGGTCGCCGGCACCAAGTATCGGGGTGATTTCGAGAAGCGGCTCAAGGCCGTGCTTGCCGAGGTCAAGAAGCAGCCGGGCGCGATCCTGTTCATCGACGAGATCCACACGGTGATCGGTGCCGGCGCGGCCTCGGGTGGTGTCATGGACGCGTCCAATCTGATCAAGCCGGCGCTCGCGAACGGCGAATTGCGTTGCATCGGCTCGACCACATACAGCGAATATCGCGGCATCTTCGAGAAGGACCATGCGCTGGCGCGCCGTTTCCAGAAGATCGATGTCTCCGAGCCGTCGGTGCAGGACACGGTCGACATCCTGCGCGGCTTGAAGTCGCGCTATGAGGAACATCACGGCATCAAGTACGAGGACGAGGCCCTGCAGGCCGCGGCCGAATTGGCTGCGCGCCACATCAACGATCGGCACATGCCCGACAAGGCGATCGACGTGGTCGATGAAGCGGGCGCCAATTTGCGCCTGCAGCCCGTCGAGAACCGCGGCGCTTCGGTCACGGTCAGCCACATCGAGAACGTCGTCGCGCGGATCGCGAGGATTCCGCCGAAGAACGTTTCGGTCTCGGATCGCGACGTGCTGCGCAATCTCGAGCGCAACCTGAAACTCACGATCTTCGGCCAGGACAAGGCCATCGAAGCTCTCTCGGCCGCGATCAAGATGTCGCGCTCGGGGCTGGGCGACCAGCGCAAACCCGTCGGTTCTTTCCTGTTCTCGGGTCCGACCGGCGTCGGCAAGACCGAGGTCACGCGGCAGTTGGCGATCGCCATGGGTGTCGAGTTCGTGCGCTTCGACATGTCCGAGTACATGGAGCGGCACACGGTCTCGCGACTGATCGGCGCGCCTCCGGGCTATGTCGGTTTCGATCAGGGCGGACTGCTGACCGAGGCGATCGCGAAGCATCCGCACTCCGTGCTGCTGCTCGACGAGATCGAGAAGGCTCATCCGGACGTGTTCAATTTGCTCTTGCAGGTCATGGATCATGGCACGCTGACCGACAACAACGGTCGCAAAGCCGATTTCCGGCATGTCGTGATCGTCATGACCACCAACGCGGGGGCGTTCGAAATGAGCCGACCGACGATCGGGTTCACGCAGTCGGACGGCGTCGCAGACGGCATGGAGGCGATCCGCCGGCTGTTCTCGCCGGAATTCCGCAATCGTCTCGATGCGGTCATTCAATTCGGCGCGCTCGATCAGGATACGATCGAACGGGTCGTCGACAAGCTGCTCGTCGAGGCCGAAGCGCAACTCGAGCAGAAGCGCGTGTCGATCTCGGTCGATGAGCCGGCACGGCGCTGGATCGCGAAGCGCGGTTACGATCCGAAGATGGGTGCGCGACCGATGGCGCGGATCATCCAGGAGTTCATCAAGCGGCCGCTCGCCGAGGAATTGCTGTTCGGCAAACTCGTCAACGGTGGCCACGTCGAGGTGAGCCTGAGCGAGGACGGCGAGAAGCTGAAACTCGAATCGCGGGCGACCGACGAACCCGTGGTGTTATCGCACGAGAATTGACAGCCGGCGCGCCGCAGGCGCCCGCATGGGGCGGGTGGCTGCCGCTGGAGTTCAGCGGCCGCGGTAGACGATGCGGCCCTTGGTCAGATCGTACGGTGTCATTTCGACCGTAACCTGGTCGCCGGTCAAGATGCGAATGTAATTCTTACGCATCTTGCCCGATATGTGCGCGGTGACGACGTGGCCGGTCTTGAGCTTGACGCGAAACGTAGTGTTCGGCAGCGTCTCGACGACCTCGCCCTCGAACTGAATTGCCTCTTCTTTTGACATGCGTCCTTATGGTGTGCCTGAAACCGCGCGCATTGTGCATAAAGCACCTGGGTAATGCAATTTAAGCGCCGACGGCGGCCCAGCGGCCGCTTGGCTCACGTCCAGCATACTCCCGCAGCAAGGCAATGAATTCGCTGCGCGGCACTTCGCGCGCGCCGAGACTGGCCAAATGCGAGCTCGCCACCTGGCAATCGATGAGGCGAATGTCGCGTGCCAGGCATTCGTCCACGAGCCGAGCAAGGGCGACTTTCGAGGCATCGCGCGCCCGACTGAACATCGACTCGCCGAAGAACACGCGGCCGAGTTGCAGGCCGTAGAGTCCGCCGACGAGGCGATCCTGCTCGTAAGTCTCGATCGAGTGTCCATAGCCGAGTGCGTGCAGTCGCTCATAGGACTGGATCATGTCGCCGTTCAGCCAGGTATCGCTGCCGGAGGCGCGCGGTCCGGCACAGGCACGGATCGTCGCCGCAAAAGCCTGATCGAGGCGCGTCGTGTAGGGGCCGTTGCGTAAGGTCTTGGCGAGACTGCGCGCGCACTTGAACTCGTCTGGAAACAAGACCATACGCGGATTCGGCGACCACCAGAGGATCGGCTGCTGGGCCGAGTACCAGGGAAATACGCCGTGTGCGTACGCGGCGAGCAAGCGCGAGGGACGCAGGTCGCCACCGGCGGCCAACAGCCCCGGGGGATCGCGCAGCGCCTGCTCGACCGGCGGAAACCACTCGGGGTCGCTCTCGTCGCCCAGCCAAACCAAACGGCTCAGAGATGCAACTCCTCGTCCGGTGCGCGGTGGTAGGGCACGTGCTCGTTGACCGAGGCGGCGTATTGATCGACGCCGCGCGCCTCGCGCACCGCAAAGTCGCGAATCGCGGCCGCGAAGCGCGCATCGGCGATGTAATGCGCCGAGGTCGTGATCGTCGGCACGAAGCCGCGCGGTACCTTGTGCTCCCCCTGGGTTCCCGGTTCGAAACGCTGCAAGCCGCGTTCGATGCAGTACTCGATACCCTGGTAATAGCAGGTCTCGAAGTGCAGGCTGTGATAATTGCCGCCTGCGCCCCAGTAACGGCCGTAGAGGGCATCCGCCCCGATGAAAAAGATTGCAACCGCGATCGGCTCGCCGGCCAGCCGCGCGATCTTGAGCATGAGCCGTTCCGGCAGGCAGCGGCCGATGCGTTTGAAGAAATCGAGGCTCAGATACGGGTCGTGGCCGTGGCGATAAAACGTGTCGGCATAAAACGCGTACAAAGTGTCCCAGAGCGGCGCGTCGATCTCGCCGCCGAGACGCGTCTCGAAGGCGATGCCGGCTTCCGCCACGCGGCGGCGTTCGCGCTTGGCTTTCTTGCGCTTTTCTGCCGTGAACGTCGCCAAAAATGCGTCGAACGACTCGTAGTTGTTGTTAAACCAATGAAACTGGCAGTCGCGCCGCTCGATCAGGCCCGCGGCACGCAGGCTTGCGCTCTCTACCTCGCTCGGAAACAGGACATGCCAGGACGAGAGATTCTGCTCGCGCGCGTGCTCGCTGACGGCACGAATCATGAGCGCCTCGATGCGCTCTCGATCGGCGCCGGGAGCGACCAGCAGGCGTGCACCGCGCACCGGTGTGAAGGGTATCGCGGTGAGCAGTTTCGGGTAGTAATCGAGACCGTGCTGCGCATAGGCATTGGCCCAGGAGAAATCGAACACGAATTCGCCGCGCGAATGCGTCTTCGCATAGAGCGGCATGAGCCCAAGCGCGACGCCTTGCGCATCCTCGAGCACGAGATGCCGGGCCGTCCAACCGGTGCGCGCCACGGCGCAGCGCGATTCCTCGAGCGCCAGCAGGAACTCGTGCCGCAGGAACGGCTGGCCGTCACCGGCCAGCGCATTCCAACGCTGCGCCTCGATAGCGGCGATGCTCGCGAGAAAGCGCGCGCGGATCGGGGCTTGCGTCACGCGTGCGCAGCGCGGCGTGGGTTCGCGAGTTCGGCGTCGAGTTGCTCCAGGTATTTGTCCGCATCGAGTGCGGCCATGCAGCCGGTGCCGGCGGAGGTGATGGCCTGGCGGTAGACGTGATCGGCAACGTCGCCGGCCGCAAAGACCCCCGGCAGGCTGGTCGCCGTCGCATCGCCGGTGCTGCCGCCCTTGACCGTCAGATAGCCGCCGTGCATTTCGAGTTGCTGCTCGAACAGATGTGTATTCGGTTGATGTCCGACCGCGATGAACACGCCGTCGACCGTGATCACGCGCGGCGCTTGGGTGTGCAGCGAGCGCAGTCGCGCACCGGTGACGCCGCTCGCGTCGCCGAGGATTTCATCGACCTGATGATTCCAAACAATGCTGACCTTGCCCGCCGCCTCGAGGGCGAACAGCCGGTCCTGCAGGATCTTCTCCGAGCGCAGTTTGTCGCGCCGATGGATCAGCGTGACGTGCGACGCAATATTGCTGAGATAAAGCGCTTCTTCGACCGCCGTATTGCCGCCGCCGACGACGGCAACCGCCTTGCCGCGATAAAAGAATCCGTCGCAGGTAGCACAGGCGGAGACGCCTTTGCCGCGATACAGTTCCTCCGACGGCAGGCCGAGATACTTGGCCGAAGCGCCGGTCGCGATGATCAAGGCATCGCAGGTATACTCGCCGCTGTCGCCGAACAGACGAAACGGCCGTTGCCGCAACTCGACGCGATTGATGTGGTCGAAGACGATCTCGGTGTTGAAGCGCTCCGCGTGTTTGCGCATCCGTTCCATGAGCGCGGGACCCTGCAGTCCCTCGACGTCACCGGGCCAGTTGTCGACGTCGGTCGTCGTCATGAGTTGGCCGCCTTGTTCGAGTCCGGTGATCAACAGCGGGCTGCGATTGGCGCGAGCCGCATAGACCGCGGCCGCATAGCCCGCGGGACCCGAACCGAGGATGACGAGACGGCTATGCCGATTGACGCTCATGAGTTTTCCTTTGTCGCGATTCCGCATTTGCGTTCATGGTAAGTAAATTTGGGGGCGCGGGCCAATGAATCAAAGACCAACCGGCGGAGAAAACTTGGCGCGGCTAGTGAGACTGGCTTTAACAATGTTAAACGAGTACGATTGCATAATATTCAACCAGTTAAGAAGATAATATCATTAAGGGTCTAGAACTAACCGATGGTTCGCTCAAGCCGAAGGGGCGCTCGCAGCCCAAGTTGTCGGCCGCGGTCGTACGTTCCTTGCGCGAGGGCACGCTGTGGGTCCTCGGTGCGGTCGCCTTGCTGTTGGTGCTTGCACTGCTGACCTACCATACCGGAGATCGCGGCTTCTCGGATTCCGGCGCCGCGGCGTCGGGCGCGGTCGGCAATTGGATCGGGCCGATCGGCGCGTGGCTCGCGGGCTTTTTCTTGTTCCTGTTCGGCCGGCCCGCGTACTTGTTCCCGCTCATGCTGGCCTATGCCGGCTGGCTCGTGCACAAGGATCAAAACCTCACCGATCAGCGCTCCCGCATGAACACCTTCCTGCGTGCCGTGGGCTTCTTGCTGACGCTGGCGACGAGCTGTGGTCTTGCGACACTGCACTGGGACGGCCGCGCATTTCCGGACAGCGCCGGCGGCGTGCTCGGTGAATTGGTGGGTACCGGCAGCGAGCACGGCTTGAGCTTCCTCGGCGCGACCCTGCTGCTGCTCGGCGTCTGGTTCGCCGGCGTCGCATTGTTTCTCGGCATTTCCTGGTTCGCGGTCATGGATCTCGTCGGCGCGCGTGCGCTCGCGGCCTTGGAATGGGTGAGCGCCAAGCTCGAGGCGCGGCGCGAATTGAGCTCCGGTCAACAGCGCAAACAAGCGCGCCAGGGCGTCGTGCGCGAGGAGCAAAAAAAGGTCGCCAGCCGCGCGCCGCCGCGCATCGAAGCGCCCGCACCCGTGCTCGAGAAGAGCGAGCGGGTCGAGCGCGAACGCCAAGTACCGTTGTTCGATGCGCCGAAATCCACCGAATTGCCGGCCTTGTCCCTGCTCGACGAACCGGGCGCGCGCGAAGTCTCATACTCGGCCGATGCGCTCGAAGCCATCTCCCGGCTGGTCGAGCTCAAATTGCGGGACTTCGGTATCGAGGTCGAGGTCGTGGCCGTGCAGCCGGGCCCCGTGGTCACGCGTTTCGAATTGCGTCCCGCACCGGGCGTCAAGGTCAGTCAGATCAGCAATCTGTCGAAGGATCTGGCCCGCGCGCTGTCGGCGATCAGCGTGCGCGTCGTCGAGATCATTCCCGGCAAGTCGGTCGTCGGTCTCGAGATCCCGAACGAGAAGCGCGAGATCGTGACCCTCGGCGAGATCATCAAGTCCAAGCCCTACGATGACGTCGCCTCGCCGCTCGCGCTCGCGCTCGGCAAGGATATCGGCGGCGTCCCGGTGGTCGCCGATCTTGCCCGCATGCCGCACTTGTTGATCGCGGGGACGACCGGCTCCGGCAAATCCGTCGGCATCAACGCCATGGTCTTGAGTCTCGTCTACAAGGCGACACCCGAGCACGTGCGCATGATCATGATCGACCCGAAGATGCTCGAGCTGTCGGTCTACGAAGGGATTCCGCACCTGCTCGCGCCCGTGGTCACCGACATGAAACAGGCCGCCAACGCCTTGCGCTGGTGCGTGGCGGAGATGGAGCGGCGCTATCAACTGATGTCGGCTCTGGGCGTACGCAACATCGGCGGCTACAATCGCAAGGTCAAGGATGCCGCCGATGCCGGCAAGCCGATCAAGGATCCGATCCGCATGCAGAAGATCGTCCAAGGCGTGCCGGGCATTGTCGCCGAGGACGTGCCGGATCTGACGAGTCTGCCGTTCATCGTCGTGATCATCGACGAGCTCGCCGATCTGATGATGATCGTCGGCAAGAAGGTCGAGGAATTGATCGCGCGCCTCGCGCAAAAGGCGCGCGCCTCGGGTATCCACTTGATCCTCGCGACGCAGCGCCCCTCGGTCGATGTGATCACGGGTTTGATCAAGGCGAACATCCCCTCGCGCATCGCCTTCCAAGTTTCGGCCAAAGTCGATTCGCGCACCATTCTCGACCAGAGCGGGGCGGAGTCGCTGCTCGGACACGGCGACATGCTCTATCTACCGCCCGGGACTTCGATCCCGACCCGGGTGCATGGCGCGTTCGTGTCCGACCAAGAGGTACATCGGGTCGTAGCCGGCCTCAAGGCAGCGTCGCCCCCGGTCTATATCGACGAGATTCTCGAAGGACCCCGTCTGGGGGTGCCCGGCTTCCCGTCCGACGACGACGAGGCAGGCGACGGCGGGCCGCCCGACGCCGAGCAGGACCCGCTCTACGACGAGGCGGTGCGTATCGTCACCGAGACCCGTAAAGCCTCGATTTCCGGCGTCCAGCGCCGGCTCAAGATCGGCTACAACCGGGCCGCGCGCCTGGTCGAGGGCATGGAGGCGGCGGGCCTGGTCGGACCCCTGCAGGCCAATGGCTCGCGCGAAATCTTTGGCGCCGCACCCCCTGCGGAGGATTGACAGCGATGACACTTAGTATGCGGCGGCGCCTGCCGCTCGCAGCGCTCTTGCTGCTGGCAATCGGTGTCGTCGGTGTGAGCACAGCCGCGACGCCTGCCGGCACGCCGACCGCGCAGGTCGAACACTTCCTCGACGGCCTTGCCAGTTGGTCGGCGGATTTCAAGCAGACGATTTCCGACAGCGACGATAAGGTATTGCGCGCCGCGGCCGGCCATTTGTATCTGCAGCGTCCCGGCCGATTCCGCTGGGACTACACCGAACCGTCGGAACAACTCGTGCTCGCGGACGGCAAGAAGCTCTGGTTCTACGACAAGGACCTCGCCCAGGCCAACGTACGGGATATGGACGCGACGCTCGCGAGCACTCCGGCCGTGTTGTTGTCGGGCAACGGTTCGGTCGGCACGCAGTTCGACATCAGCGCGCTGCCGGCCGCTGAGGGTCTGCAGTGGTTCCAACTCAAACCGAAGCATCTCGACAGCGACTTTTCGCTGATCAAGATCGGCTTCGCGGATGGCGAACTTGCGCAAATGTGGTTAACCGATAAGCTCGGCCAAATCACGCGCCTGAGCTTCAGCAATACCAAGCGCAACCAGAAGTTTGCACCGGATTTGTTCAGCTTCACGCCGCCCGCGGGCGTCGACGTGATCGGGCGCAGCGGCCAGTGACGGTCGTCAGGCAGTGAAGACCGGTCGCCCGTGAAGGCCGGTCGCCCGTGAAGGTCGTCAGCGACGGGACTTATCGCCCCTTGGCGGATCGACTGCGGCCGCAGACGCTCGATGAATACGTGGGCCAGTCGCATTTGCTCGGGGTCGGGGCACCGCTGCGCCGCGCCCTCGAGTCCGGTCGTCCGCATTCGATGATCCTCTGGGGGCCTCCCGGGACCGGCAAGACCACGCTCGCCCGCTTGGTCGCGAACGGCGCGGATGCGGAGTTCGTCGCTCTCTCGGCGGTGCTCGCGGGCATCAAAGACATTCGCGCGGTCGTCGAGCAGGCCCGCGCGCTGCGCGGTACGCGCGATATGGTGTTGTTTCTCGACGAAGTCCACCGCTTCAACAAGTCGCAGCAAGATACCTTTCTGCCGTATGTCGAGGACGGTACGCTGATCTTCGTCGGCGCGACGACCGAGAATCCCTCCTTCGAAGTCAACAATGCCTTGTTGTCGCGCGCACGCGTTTACGTGTTGAAGTCGCTCGATGCGGGCGATCTCGGCCGCCTGCTCGAGCGGGCACTCGCGGACGTGCCCCGCGGTCTCGGTGGCCTGCATTTGCAGATCGATTCGGCTGCGCGCGAACTGCTGCTCGCGGCCGCCGACGGCGATGCGCGGCGCATGCTCAATCTGCTCGAGACCGCGGCCGATTTGGCCACACCCGCGGGCGATGGCCGCCGGCTCGACGTCGACACGATGCGCGCCGTGATCGGCAGCACCTATGTCCGCTTCGACAAGGGCGGCGAGAATTTCTACGACCAGATCTCCGCGCTGCATAAGTCGGTGCGCGGCAGCGATCCCGATGCCGCGCTCTACTGGCTCTGCCGCATGCTCGCCGGCGGCTGCGATCCTTTGTACATCGCCCGCCGCGTGCTGCGCATGGCGAGCGAGGACATCGGCAATGCCGACCCGCGCGCCCTGACGCTGGCGCTCGAGGCCTGCGCGGTCTACGAGCGGCTCGGCAGCCCCGAGGGGGAGCTCGCGATTGCCCAGGCCGTGCTGTTCCTCGCCTGCGCGGCCAAGAGCAATGCCGTCTACACGGCTTACCAGGCTGCGACCGCCGACGCCGGGTCGTTGGGCTCGCTCGAGGTGCCTCTGCATCTGCGTAACGCGCCGACGCGTCTCATGAAGGAGATCGGCTACGGCAAGGGCTATCGCTACGCCCACGACGAGCCTGATGCCTATGCGGCCGGCGAGCGCTACTTTCCCGAGCAGATGCCCGATCGCCGCTACTACACGCCCGCGCCGCGCGGCCTCGAGATCAAGATCGGCGAGGCCCTCGAGGCGCGCCGCGAGCGCGACCGGCAGAAAGCCGCAGCCGCCCGGTCGGCACCCGCGCGCGGCGGGGATCCTCCGACCGGCACGTGACCCCCCGCGGGCTTCGCCTACAATAGCCACCTCGCTCGACCTCGAAGGAATTCATCGTGCTCGATCCCAAGCTGCTGCGCAGTGATTTGAACGGCGTCGCCACCCAGTTGGCACGCCGTGGCTTCGTCCTCGACGTCGCGGCATTCGCCGCGATCGAGGAGCGACGCAAAGCCGTGCAGATCGAGGCGGATCGCCTGCGCGCCGAGCGCAATGCCAATGCCAAGGCGGTCGGCTTCGCCAAGGCCAAGGGCCAGGACGCAGCGGATCTGCTCGTCGTCGGCGACACCCTCGGGGCACAGCTCAAGGGCGTCGACGAGCAGCTGCAGCTGCTGCAAAAGGAGCAGAGCGATCTGCAGCTCGGCCTGCCGAACATCTTGGACGCGAGCGTGCCCGAGGGCCACGACGAGTCGGCCAATGTTGAGATGCGCCGCTGGGGCGAGCCGACCGCACTCGGCTTCGACCCCAAGGACCACGTTGCGCTCGGCGAGCCGCTCGGCATGGACTTCGAGGCCGCGAGGCGCATCTCGGGGGCGCGCTTCGTCGTGCTGACCGGCCCTCTGGCACGGCTGCACCGCGCGCTCAGCCAGTTCATGCTCGATCTGCATGTCGGCAGTCATGGCTATCGCGAGGCCTACGTACCGTATCTCGTGCAATCGCCGGCTTTGGTCGGTACCGGCCAGCTGCCGAAATTCGAGCAGGATTTGTTCGCCGTCAAAGGCGATCCCGGGTTTTATCTGATTCCGACCGCCGAGGTCCCGCTGACCAATCTGGTCCGCGATCAGATCCTCGAACCCGAACGATTGCCTTTGCGCTTCGTGGCGCATACGCCCTGCTTCCGCTCCGAGGCGGGTGCCGCCGGCAAGGACACGCGCGGCATGATCCGCCAACACCAATTCGACAAGGTCGAGCTCGTGCACATCGTGCGACCGGAGGAGTCGTATGCAGCGCTGGAGCTATTGACCGGCCATGCCGAAGCCGTGCTGCAGGCGCTGGAACTGCCGTACCGCGTGCTCGCCCTCTGTGCGGGTGACGTCGGTCCCTCGAGCGCCAAGACTTACGATCTCGAGGTCTGGTTGCCGTCTCAGCAGCGCTATCGCGAGATCTCCTCCTGCAGCAACTGCGAGTCGTTTCAGGCGCGGCGTCTGCAGGCCCGCTGGCGCAACCCGGCCACCGGCAAGCCCGAGCTCGTGCATACGCTCAATGGCTCGGGAGTCGCCGTGGGGCGGGCGTTGGTCGGGGTTCTCGAAAACTACCAGCAGGCCGACGGCAGTGTGCGCGTGCCCGCGGTGCTGAGGCCCTACATGGGCGGGATGGACGTCTTGCAGTGAGGGGGCGGCCCGAGGATTCGGGCCAGCCCTCCTGAAGCTTCTGCGCGCAGAGCCCTTAGGGCCCGCCGATCTTAGTTACGGTTGCCCATCATCAGGCGCAGCACGTACCAGAACATCAGGGCGATCGAGGCGAACAGCTGCATCGCCGCCGAGACGTAGCGATCTTCCGGGTAGTAGTGAATCACGTTCGAGGTGTCGTACAGCACCGCCGCACCCGCGAAGCCGATCATCGCGACCGAGAACCACGTGCCGAGTTGGAAGCCGAAAATGGCGCCGCCGACCATCGCGAGGATCGCGAGGATGCCGCCCCACATCAACATTGCACGCAGGAAGGAGAAGTCCTTGCGCGTGCGGTGGGCTACGAACATCAAGCCCGCCGCGCCCAAGGAGGTCACCAGCGTGGCGCTGTCGATCGTGCCGGGCGCTTTCGCGTTGGCGATGTACAGCAGAGGCACGAAAATCAAGGCTTCGGCAACGACATAGGCCCCGTAGGCGAAATACTGCATGCCGATCGACGAACTCGTCTGCGCCGTGCGCGTGGCAAGCCAGCCCGTCAGCATGAAGGCACCCAAGATCAGGAACCAGTTGAAGCCGATCATGAAGCGGAAGATGTCGGCCGCAAGTCCCGAGTCGAACAGGGCAAATTCCACGAGGATGAACCCGAGGATGCCGCCAACGAGGTGCGTGTAGGTACGGGTGATGAAGACGGCGCGGCTGTCGCTGCCGGCGCGTGTAAATGACGCGTTACTGCTGGGATACGTGGCCATGATCAACACTCCTATGAATCGTCTGAACCGGATTTTAGCATTCCTGGGGCACGGCTGCCCGGGAACCCAGGTAAGCGTCCGGGGGTCTCCAACGCTCGGATGGTGGAGGCGCGAATTGGCAATTCAAGGCCCTGCTGCGGCATCCCTCGGCCGCCGAGCCCGACTTGCGCGCCAGAATCAAAGACCGGAAGATGCTGGGTCCATGTCCTGGCGCACGAAACATATTCCGCTCACAGCTCCGGTGCGAGTCGGCCGTCATCGCTGAGCCGCCCGCCGCCGGCAGGGCTGCGCCGCTGCAACACCTCTGTCTGATTCGACTTTCCGCGATCGGCGACACCTGTCACGCGGTCCCGCTGATCCGCACGCTGCAGCACGCATGGCCCGGCGTGCACATCACCTGGATCATCGGCCGGGTCGAGGCAAAACTCATGAGTTTGCTGCCCGAGATCGAATTTCTGACCCTCGACAAACGGCGGTTCGTGCGGGAACTGGTGCGCCTGCGCCGTGCGCTCGCCGGGCGCCGCTTCGACGCGGTGCTTGCTATCCATGTGAGTTTTCGGGCTAATCTCGTCTGCGCGCTCGTGCCGGCGACGCTCAAGCTCGGCTTCGATCGCGCGCGATCGCGTGACGGGCAGTGGCTGATCACGAATCGGCACATCGCCGCGCGGCGCCGCGAGCACGTGCTCGACAGCTTCTGGGGATTCTCGGAGGCGCTCGGGATACGCGAACGGCGGCTCGAGTGGAACCTACCCGTGCCCGCGGACGCCGTGGCCTATGCAAAGCGCGTCATTCCCGACGCGCAACCGACCCTGCTGATCAGTCCGTGTTCGAGTCATACGCTGCGCAATTGGCGGCCGGAGTTCTACGCGCAGGTTGCCACGCATGCTCAGCGCCGCTGGGGCATGCGGGTCGTGCTGTGCGGAGGTCCGACCCCGATCGAGCGCAACATGGGCGATGGCATTCTCGCCGAAATGCAGCAGGCGCCGATCGATCAAATCGGCCGCGATACCCTGCCGCAAATGCTCGCGCTACTGCGCGCAGCGACCGTGTTGCTGACACCGGACTCGGGCCCTGCGCATATGGCGACCGCGGTCGACACGCCGGTCATCGGGCTCTACGCCCCGACGAACCCGGCTCGCAGCGGTCCCTACCGCAGTCTGCGCTGGTGCGTGAACCGGTTTCCGGATGCGGCCCGAAAGTTCATGGGAAAGGAGCCCGAACAGCTGCCATGGTGGGTGAAGATCGAAAAGCCCGGTGTCATGGATCTCATTCAGCCGGGCGAAGTCATCGCACGGCTCGATGAGTTCATGCAGCGCGACCCGACTGCAGGATACTGAGCGGCGCGATATGCGGCAGGCGGCATTGCGCCAGACGCACGATGAACGTGTTGACGAGCGCATGCTGGCCCGAAACGCTCGCATGGCTCGCCGTGTCGGTGAACACCATCCAGGCGCTGCCGGGCGGAAAGCGAATCTCGCGATAGTCCTCGTCGCGCGCCTGAAAGGTCGGCGTGTCCTTCATGAAATTGTGAAAGCGCCGCATGAGCCGATCATAGGGGCTCGAGTCCGCGACCATCGCCTCTTTGACGCCCGTGGCAGCGAGGCCGCGCAGCATCGCGGTGCGTAGGTGCCCGAGCGCACTCTTGTCGAGTCGATGTCTGCCGGCGATGCCGGCGGCCTCGGCATACTTGGCATAGACCTCGGCAAACGTGCCCTTGGTCGCCCAGACTCGATCCTCATGCGCGCTGACGTTCACAAACACACGCAGAATGCGATCGCCGTTGGTCGCGCCGTAAGCACCGGCGTCGATGTGCACCAATTCGTTGCTTGCATGCGGCTTGAGATTGCGACCCTTCTCTTGAATGGGGCGGAAACTCGAGGTACCGACGGTCCAGTTGCCGACGAGATGCGGAATCGTCTGTCGCAGGAAGGCCTCGACGGTCTCGCTGTGCGCCTTCAACACCCGGTAGGCTGAAGTCCGCAAGCGCTCGTTGTCCTTGATGCCGTGGACCCGATCGCTTTCCGGGTGATAGCTCACGTTTTTCGTGTTGAGCTGCCGCGGTAGTTCGTCGCGCAGCAACTCGATATCCTCAGGCGGCGGGGTCGGGAACGGACATTCGCGGAAACGGATGATATTGCCGCGTTCGAGGGCATCGCCGATCTCGAAAGGCGGCAAGGAGTTCAAGCTCTGGCTGGTGTAATCCCGGATCATGCGAAAATTGTAACCCGCGCTGGAGCACCGATACAGGCGGGCGCGGACCTCGACCGGAACCGGTCGAAAAACGACTCGTAAGTGACTGAAATGACGACTTTTTCGCGACTGCAGTGGTGGTTCAGGTTCCTTCTGGCGGGCCTCCTCGGGATCGGCGCCTTGAGCAATTCCTGGCAGGCGACGTGGCTCAATCACGGGTTCCGCGCAGGCGTGCTCGGCTTTCTCGGTGTGGCCGTATTGACCCTGTTCGTGCTCGGTTTTCGCTGTCCTCGGTGCCAGCATTCGCTCTTGCTGCGCGCGGCGACGATCCTCGGTACGCGTGGTCCGCACGCCTGTTCCCGCTGCGGGGCGAGCTTGCACGACAGGCGCGCCGCGAAGGACTGAACCCGCGACGGCAGGGCTGAACCCGACGGCAGGGCTGAACCCGCGACGCGCAGCGCTGAACCCGCGACTCGCAGCGCTGAACCGACGGCGCGGCTGCGCTGGCCGGAATCGTCGCTTCGACGACCTACAGGACGCGGACTCGCTCAGCGTATAAAGATCGGAGACCGCCATGAAACCATCCGTTCCCATTCGCATCGCCTTGCTCGGCTACCCGGGTGTTCAAACCCTGGACCTCGTCGGGCCACTCGACGCCTTCGAGGCAGCCAACGCCGTACGCCCGGGTGCCTACGAAGTCGCGACGGTCACGCTCGATGGCGAGCCTTTCCGCAGCGAATCGCGCTTGCAGATCACGCCGGATTGCGCGCTCGACGCAGCCGTGCCGATCGACACCTTGATCGTGCCGGGCGGTGCGGGACTGCGCACACCGTCGCTTTCCGCAGCGGTCGCCGCCGCAGTGCTGCGACACGCGCCAGGCTGCCGACGGGTCGTCTCGATTTGCACGGGTCTCTATGGCGTGGCGCCCACCGGCCTGCTCGACGGGCGCAGCGTCACGACGCACTGGCGCTACGCCGCCGACGTCGCGAAACGATTCCCCGCCTTGGTCATGGACTGCGACAAGATTTACATCCAGCACGGCGCCTTTTACACGGCGGCCGGTGTGACCGCGGCAATCGACGTGAGTCTCGCTTTGATTCAAGACGATTACGGCCCGCACCTGAGCCTGGCCGTGGCCCGCGATCTCGTCGTCTACATCAAGCGTTCCGGGGGTCAGCGGCAGTTCTCCGTGCCTCTGCAATTTCAGGTCAAAGCCGGCGATCGGTTTGCCGATCTCGCAGCTTGGATCGTGGCGCATCTCAGCGAGGAATTGACGGTTGAAGCACTGGCCTCGCGCGTCAATCTGAGCGCACGCCAGTTCACACGCCGATTTACCGAGACCTTTGGCCAAAGTCCGGCCGACCTGATCCAAGCGCTCCGACTCGACGCCGCCCGTGATCATCTCGTGGAGACCAAAGCGCCCATCGAATCGATCGCCGCCGCGGTCGGATTTCGCAGCGATGATGTGTTTCGTCGCGCTTTCGATCGTCGCTTCGGCGTCACGCCCAGCGATTACCGCCATCGATTTATCGCTGAGTGACTGGCACGGCCTCAGTGAAATCGTCCCGGCTCGCATGGTGTGATCCGGCGTAACCTAAGGAGAGATCCATGCTTGAACTGCGTCCTGGCTGCGAGTGTTGCGACAAAGATCTCCCGCCCGATTCGACCGACGCACGAATCTGCTCGTTCGAGTGCACCTTCTGCAGGTCGTGCGCAGAGGACGTTCTCGGCGGCAGGTGCCCCAACTGCGGCGGGGAACTGCTGATGCGTCCCCGGCGACCCTTGAACAAACTGTCGAACAATCCGCCGGCAACCATGCGCGTGCACAAGCCCTCGGGATGCGCCGGGGCGGTGGGGGAAGCGCAGTCATGATTACCAAGCTGCTTGGCGCGCTAAGCCTGACGCTCGCCGTACTGGTGTCGACCGCGGGCGCTGGCGAGACAGAGGGCCCCCGCTACCTCGCAAACGGCGCGCTGGTGTTTCCGCAGAACTATCGGGAGTGGGTATTTTTGACCTCCGGTATCGATATGAGCTATTCGGCCAAACCCGAGATGATGGATCACTCGATGTTCGACAACGTCTTCGTCAATCCCGCCGCCTGGGAGGCGTTTAAACGATCCGGACACTGGCCCGACAAGACGATCTTCGCCATGGAAGTTCGCGTCGCCGGCACACGAGGATCCATCAACCAAGCGGGGCATTATCAAACCGAGGAGATGATGGGCGTCGAATTTCACGTCCGTGACGAATCGCGGTTCAAGGGCGGCTGGGCCTTCTTCGCGACCGACGGTACGCAGTCCGCCGAAATCCTTCCCGAAATGGCCACTTGCTACGCCTGTCACCAAACCCACGGAGCCGTCGATTCGACGTTCACCCAGTTTTATCCGACCGCCAAGCCGATTGCGATCAAAGCCGGCTCCTACCAGGACCGGTAGGTATCCCGCCGAGACCACGCGCTGAAGTCTCGAGCCGGGACGGCGATCCGCTATCCTAAGGGACCAAAGCCAAGCGAGCCGGGTCCGTCATGCAGCGTCGTTACGTCACCGTCGATGTCTTCACGGACCGAGTCTTCGGCGGCAACCCGCTCGCTGTCGTGCTCGACGGTGAAGGTATGACGACGCAGCAAATGCAGTCGATCGCGACCGAATTCAATTATTCCGAGACGACGTTCCTTCTGCCGCCGCGCGCCGTCGGTCACACGGCGAAGATTCGCATCTTTACCTCGCGCGTGGAGGTGCCATTCGCCGGGCATCCGCTGATCGGTACGGCCG
>Ga0209208_10000844_pt1 | contig 41668 bp, 26 predicted proteins | sample S1TSphfallax_3_FD_187694 | JGI IMG/M metagenome (GOLD analysis project Ga0209208, IMG submission 187694) | Host-associated microbial communities from peat moss isolated from Minnesota, USA - S1T2_Fd - Sphagnum fallax MG (SPAdes) (version 2) | ecosystem: Host-associated > Plants > Peat moss >... | reverse complement strand
CGGGCAGGGCAGGTGCCAAATAAAGAGTAAAAGATAAGAAAAAATAAAAGGCGGGCAGGGCAAGGGCCAAATAAAGAGTAAAAGATAAGAAAAAATAAAACGTATAAAACTTCACAGTGGCCCAAGGTCACGGGCACCCACGGGGGACTTCAAGGTGGCCTTCGGCCACGGGCACCCACTAGTGTGTTTAGTGGTTAAGCAGTCTAGGGGACAAAGACGACTACACACTACACACATTATCTTTGATTATACAAACAAAACAAAATTAGTGTGGGATTGTATAAGTTCCACTTAGAGATTAAGCACATTTTGAAACATCATTGGGTGGGCCAATTAGCTTTGTCATGCCACTTTCATCTCATGTAGTTAATGTTTAAGCATAAAGCGTTTTGGAAAAAACCCCTTTGCATTTGGAGTGGGCTTTATCCGATGAACCTGCATGGGTGAGGGTTCACATAGTGCATAACCCACTCCCTATGTTGACAAAGTGGGTCAACCTCTTTATTTTTCTCAACAGTGTTTTATGCAAGGTATGGGACCCGTTCGAGGCTCCAAACGTTCTCCAAGAGTTCACCACTTTCACTGGGGCTCCGCCCTCTTTCCAAGGGTCTCAAACTTGTGAAACCCCGTCAACATCGTGGCTTACCCTGCACTTAAGTTGACTACAACTAAAGACATGATGAGGGGATTGGACTGGGAACTTTGGAAGATTGCAAAGAACTTGGTGTGTTTTGGACAAAAGGTCTCCTCCCTCTATAGCTTTTTGGAACAAAGTTTGGAAGTCAATACATCAGCAATGGCCATTGAGTTGATATTGTTCTCAAAGACCATAACATGGAATTTGAGGCCATTGCTTCCCAAACTTGGAAGTCAATTGTATGATCCTTTAGTGGGTGATGTAATGATTCATGTTCAATACGCGGTCAAAAGGGAAAAATACGGTAACAAGTTTCACCCCACTAATTATGTATTCCCACAATTGCTCTAAGTTTTAGGTCCCAAAAACCAAAAAATAAAATAATAAGATTAAACCATAAAACATTTAAACCATCTTAAAGATTGCACATCACCTATATTAATTGTAGAATTTTTCTATAAGGAAAGGATTGTCAACATATGTTGATACTAGTACTAGGTTGGAATGAAATGTTTTAAATGGATTGGACCCAATCTAGTATGAAAATTTCAAATAAGATTTGATACTACTACCAGTTAGGATGTTAAAAAAGTGAGTACCGTAGAGACGGTGGTAACGGGTTACATATAACTTGGATATTCCTTATAAGTTACTTTAGTTGGATATTCACACCAGGGGGAGTTGGGAGCATGATGCATATGTATTTCCAATTTGATTTTTATTTTAAAACATTTGAGAACAAATTGACAACCTCCATTGTGTATTTCCAAATCTTCATCACAATATATTTTAATAGGTTCATATTCTCCGACATCCAAACATTTTAAACATTCTCTTCAATGGAAATAAAGTCACTTTATATCCAAATCCAAAACTGTATGACCTCAGTTCTTAGTGTATTATTGAACACATGTCCAAATCAGTTCTTTTTAAAAAAAATTGGGGGTTGGGGTGGGGAGGGGATATTTTGGCACGACAAAAAATACTCACATGCACATTGTACAAATCGTTCTTCTTTGATGTTTTTACTTTTAAAAATTCGCCATATTTCGAGGAAAACGAGTCAGAAGTCGCCACAAATAAACGCTTAGTTCACGGAGGTCGCCAGAACAAATACCTGGAAAAAATTCTACTTTCCTGCCTGTCCTCTGGCAAGATTTTGGCTCTTTCCTCTTGTACATCATAGCAAGTCCACCTACTTGACAAAATTGAGCCAAAAGAAAAACCCTGGTTTAAATCTTGATACTGTTTTCAAAAAAATTATTGATGTCATGTCATTGCTTAGCATCCCACAAGGGATCTAGAATTAAATGGCTCATATTAATATTCTTAAAAATTAGTTAAAAAAACATGCTACCAAATTAAAATCAGTGTTCAAAATGTGATCGATCAATTTCCAAAAAAAAATCCCCAAAATTTTGTGATTTTGTTTGAGAAAATAGGGATTATTTTGATAAAATATTCCACTTAATTTTAATTTTCCTCATTTCGCACCATTAAAAAAACGCTGGTCCAAATTAGTAAAACTAATGAAGGTCTGTTCACACTTGGTGTTAGGGACTCTAGTGTTGAGTCCCCTAACTAACACCAGGCTAACCATTTAGGACTTCAACATAGTTATCATGAAAATTTTATGTTAAGCTAACATCCACTTAACATTAAAGCTATCACCCATTTGACATTGGGTGCTGCCTAGGATGCCACATAGATTTTCATTTAACACTGATTAACATGAAGTGTGAATGCACCATTATTAAGTAGTTAGGGTTTTTCACATACCTACTAGAATACACATGAAAATTTTGCTAATTAGCATTATTAGAGTTCAGAAGGGAAACTTTGCAATAATTTATAAAATGACACCCCTGCCCCTGCCCCCTGCCCATCCTTTTGAATTGGAAATAATGGAAAAAATATTGTATTGGGAAGAGAGGTGACCGGACCGAAAAGCCTGCCAGCAAACTCCTGCAGGGCTTTTGCCCATAAGCTTGACTTGGGGGTGGCAACAGCTTGTCAGGTCAGGGTCTGCAATTGTGCTTAAGGGAGGGAAGAAGAAGAAAGAAAAGAAAAAATGGCCTGCCGAAATCCTTGGATAGAACTGGCTATGGGGAAGAAAAAGCCATGCCGTCACTAAGTTAGAACTTAAGAAGCCCTAGGTGTAGAGAAGAGGGGCATGCCGCCACCAAGTTAGAAGTTAAAAGTTACAAGCTGAGTGTAGTAGGGAAGCGGTTTCGGAGCCAAATAATTTGACTTGAACAAAGAGCACACGGTATAGACTAAAAGACAACAAACCAGATCCCAAAGCATGTGGCCATCATGTTAGAACTAATCGGAATCAAAGAATATGTTTAGATTCGTCATCTCGGCTCATCATATTATAACCCAATACAAGGGAATCATATTAGAGTTTGTTGCATGCCGCCACCATCTTAGAACCCACTAATGTGAAAAAAAAGGAAAAAAAAAAATTTAAGTAAAAAGGTAGACAATTGGGTTCTGACATTCTTGTGACCCACCCCAAGAGAAAAGGTTACCCCACCCACTGCCGGAAATGGCAACCCGACACCGGGAATTTGACCATGCCAGTGCAATCTTTGAAGCACGGAATTGGAATTCACTATGTGTATATATAGAGAGAGGTAAAAAGGAAGTGGTTGGGACGCTGGCTGCATGCCGCCCATCATGTTAGAAGGTGAGAAAATATATAACCCAGTTTCAGATCGTCAACTTAGCTCACTGTAGAAGCACAACCACACCCCCCCCAACAGAAGTTCTATACAGCAACAAGCTGAGGGGCATGCTGCCACCATTTTAGAATCCTGTAACCACGGGAAGTAGTTACCAGGGGGACGGGAGGGGGGGAGGTGTGTTCAACTGCAATCACAAAGGTTACATCTGACTAGAAAATTTTACACCCGCATCCAATTTGCTATAGATGTACTAAGTGTTTTGCACACCTTCTAAGTTTCTTTTTCCGGACATCCAACAGACTCATCACAGATACTTAAGCCCTTTGCAACTAGAGCCATGTATCCCAAATGAGTCCATATTAAGCATTAACAAAGGCAGCCCAAATCAGGAACTTCTCATGTTCTTTCTTCGTTTCCTCCTTCAAATACCGACAGCAGCCTCCGGGCCCTCTGTAATTAGCTCAACAATAAAATCTTTTACCGACAGCAGCCTCCGGGCCCTCTTTAATTAGCTCAACAATAAAATCTTTTGTCTTACTTACTCACCGCCAATTTTGGAGCCAATTGATATGCGTATTTGTATCCTCCATCTGTAATTGGCTCAAACCATAGAATCAAATACTACTTTTCTATTGGGTCTCTAATTTACTTGTCACAACAAAAAGTTGGGTAGTACATACATATTTTGAGGGATCTCCCCCCAGCAGAAGAACGCTAGGCTGTTATGCTGAGCAAGCTCCCTCGATTTTATATGTTCCCATGTTCCCATGAAAATATTTCTTTTTTACAAAACGGGAAAGAAGTTGAGGAAATAAAAAGAGAGTTGTTTACATAAGTGGAGGTTCCAGTACTCATGCATTCTCCTGACATTTGGGTGGTGCCCCTCCCTTAGGAGACCGAACTCTAACAACCTCCCCTACAACATAGCAACCCAATCAATAGAGAATACACCAATGTTGATAGGAATAAGTTCTCATCTTCAGAAGTGCATAAAGAAAACCATTGTTTTTTTCGTATCATTCACATCATTTTTGAGAATAATCCATTGTTGCAGTTCGTGTCTTTTTTCTTTTGCATCAAATTTCTGAAGTAAGTTAGGAGTAGGTAGCAAGCATCACAAGTGCATAGCAAGTTCAGAATGTGTGTGTTTGTTTTTTTTTTTTTGGTTGCAATGAGGCTCTTTGATTGGCCCATCACAAAAAAAGTTCTGAAACTCTGGAGACTACCCCACTATAAGAGTATTAACACAACAAACATTGAAAGACGTAAAGCCCCAATATTCATTCACCCACCTATATAGATTTCCAAGAGGACAACCCTGCATATGGGACAAAGTGAGGTGCTATTGGGAACATGTTACAGAACACATTGGGAACTTGGTGATGAACAATAAAAAAATCCCTACACCTCCACCGATCCCCCATTCTTCCAAGAAGAAAAACTGGATCTATTAGATGCATGCTGCAATTCGTCATTGGCTGAGCAAGATTCTGGTCTAGACCAATGGCAGAGCATCAAAGTGATTTGTGGGGACATAGTCACACACACGCACATATACACCAGGGATCAGACAACACCATCAGCTGACACCATCAAGACACAGACAGGATTAGGAGGTGTTCCCTCTTCAATTTCCTCTGAAAAGCAAAGATGACGACCACAAATGACAAGCCAAAAATATACAAGTCATAAATGATTAGATTGAAGGAATTAATTTTGTTTATTGAAGGCCATGAATGTGCAGGAAATTTCATCTCTGCTATTCTCTCATGGATTTGTTGCCAAGTTTCAACAGTACTGAGTTGAGTTGATCTTTATTTGTGCTGACAAGTGTCTGCACAGAGCTCTTGCACACTCCTTCCTAAAGCATCATATGTGGATGCTGGCTGGCTGGCTGGCTGGCTGCTGGCACCTTGGTCATTATTGGCAGTTGCTTATTACTATGTAGTCCACCTTGCTGAGTTTAGTAAAGGCGGGGGGGGGCTTTTTTTTCCAAGCATCCTGCCGCCTGCATTCACCCCCTCAAGACTCTGACCACCCCCCTATCATTTGTGATCAAATTGCTCTTTTGTCATCTTGGGTCATTTCTTGGGGATTATAGGGCGAGAAGGATCAGATGTATTTGCTGGCAGCCTGCTAACACAGTAACTTCTTCATGACTAGGTTCTTGGTTTGTTTCTTCTTGTTCACTAATATTAGCATGATCCTAATTGACCATCTTTTCTTCTGTGCCAAGAAAGAAAAAGCTTCACGGCTGCACAAGAAGTGTGCATGTGTGAAGCGTTCTTCTGCCTTGCAGTTTCGTATGCAAATTCATTGAATCTGCGTGATATGGTCCACCCCACCTGGTCAGGGTGGAGGAACCAGCAGCTACCTTGGTGGCTTCAATGGCCAATCAATGTTAAATTTAGGATTTGTAATGGTCAAATCACACCTCATCTGGCAACTCGATCTTACCAGAGTCAAAAGCTTTCACCAATGCAGACTTGAAATGGTAACTGACATCAAAGATGACATGGCTGTCCATGCAATAGAGGCTGTTAACTCAAACCCATATAACAGAAAAACCCTATAAATAATAGTCAAGGCTGCTACCCATCCATCAAAAGTACAAGGCAAATGAGAACACAAGTAGACACAACCCAAAGAAAAAACAAAAGCAAATAATCAACAAAAATCAGGTAAAGACCTTATGCAAAGAGGACTCATGGCTACAAAATGACAATCAATGATAACAAATAAGATTTAAGATGAAAGAGTTGTCATCTGCCACAAATCAGCTAGTGACAGAAGTGCACTACTTGGTGCATTAACTCTAATGTGTGGAAGAAATGAGGAACCCTGACCAAGTGTAGCACTTCGTTGAAAGAATCACTATGACTTGCACACGTTGTGGGGCTATGGACACGCGTTGTTTATAGTAAAAAAAAAGCATCAAGTGGACTAAAAAAAATTGTTAATGATGCACGATAATGGCTTGTACACAAGTGATAAAAAATGAATCAAAATGAAAATGAAAACACCCATATTTTTTTATGAAAAGGGGAATGAAATCATTGCCCGATGTTCACTTAGCATATGACCATGTCTTCTTTTGAACAACCATCATCGTTGCATGTCATGTTGTCGTCAATGCTTGTTGCATCATATCTATGTGAGTTGATACAACAATGACAACGTCCATCAAGGTCTGAAAGTCATCTTTAATGATAAAAATATCCATTCATCATCAGGTGTGACAAGGGAAAAAGTGAAATGTCATAACCCTAACATTGTGTTAACAACTATATGTGAAGTGCAAGACTACATGAGGCCAAGATAGTGTGTTTGAAAGTGAAACAAATTCTCACAAATGAGGGAGAATGTAAAAAATTGAGCCCAATGATTCCCAAGTGCACTCCCACTTTGGGAATCACATTTGCGTGAAAGTCCCAAATATTCATAGCCTTAGTTGAAAGAGCAAACAAACACCAATTTGGGGCCTTTGAAATACCATTGGAAAGGGCTTGAAATGTAGATGCCTAAAATTCCCTTCCATTGTTTGTTTAGATTTGAATTATGATCAAAAGGAGGGTCAAGAATCAAATTGGGAATTTGACTCCCAACCACAAATCATTTAAAACAAGGGTCAAATGAGCTCCAATTTGGGCGTAAAACACACCATTGGAAAGATCTTTTTGAAGGTTATAATATATCGCCCTTGCAAGCTCCAAATAAGCTTGATTTGAAGAAGAGATGAGTGTCCAAAGTTTTAAGACAATAAAAGTCAAGAAAAAGTGCAATTTGGATGTAGCCACCATAGAGAGCCACAAAATATACTATAGGGAAGGGATTGGGGCCTCCTCCCAAAGGTTGTAGGCCATGTAAAGCTTGAACTTGAAATTGTCCCTATTAAATCTACTACACCACTTGCTTCCAACTTGCACTAACTGCCCTCTTTGTTTGGTTGTGTAAGTCAATTTCATGAGTGTTTACTTGCGAATTTGTCCTAGTCCCATCCTAAAGCTCCAACATGCCCTCCTACCCCACAAATGTTACAAACTAAAAAACGTGCCCCAACTCTTTTCTATTTTCATCATGGGATTCACATTTGGGTTTCTCAAGGAATTTAAGGGTGTGTCCCTCTGAACATGTGTTCCACTTTCCAAAACAATAATTACAATAATATCTTGAAATGTATCATGGGTTGTTGTATGGTCACTCTTGTAGGGGCACAAAAACAAATGGGTAGTTAAATCATCAATGGTATAACCACATTAACACCATGAAAGATGGACAACCGTAAAATGTGGCAAACTAAGATGGGTACATAACGTTGTAAGGAAATGGGTTGGGGATAAATGAAATTTGCAAATGTGGTACAATGAACTAATAACCAAGCGCCTACCCTTGGACTCGCACATGAGCATAAACATGTTTACATGATATCTAAAGGAGCATCTACTAAAATTGAAGCAAACTCTTGCTCATGTAGGAGATCCACCAAAGAAGCCTACAACTAGGGAAAAGATTAAACCATTATGATCTTAAAAGGTGGGACCTGAAAACGGACAACCTAAGGTAACATGGCTCAAGTGTTTAGTAATGTTATTTAGAACGAAGAAGTGTTAGTCTCAACATGTGCTATTGCATCTAGAAGAATAAGATGATCATCTTACCAGAAACAAATGACAAGTGCAAGACTAATCAATGCCCAACATCCAAAGAATGCGAGGGTAATAATCTGAATTATATAAAAGAAACTGATCTTGCCTAGAAAAACAAGAAGAATGGCCTAATGATAAATTAAGTGATTGATAGAAACACCAAAAGATCTTACACCAAATAAATTTTCCAATGTAATTATGGTACGAGTATTTAATTTAACATAAAGTTGCAAAATACCTAAAGATGGAAACATTGTATGAAACAAATAGCCATGACATTACACATAGCACAATGAAAGCATCGCAAAAGTTGCCTAAAGATTTGCAAACATAGGGGGAGTAGATATCATCCCAAGATCCTCATGAAAAACCTTAGCCACAAATGATTCAACGAATGATTTGGATCCCACCAATACCCACAAAATACGAAAACTCAAGTCAAGAAAAAAGAAAAACAAGAAGGAATGATATAGAGTGGTCTAACTCATGTGATAATTAAGCTACACATTTCGTTGGCTACATTGAAAACTCTAATGTTGAAAACTTTTGTTACAATCATAAAAAAATAGAAACCACATATGATGTGAGACCTATTATATGTGTATCATCCACCAATGAAGTGAAAACACAAGTAAGGCGGGCTATTGTTATAAGGCAAAGAGCACGAAGGTGAGCCAAAGTAAACAACATTCCTCCCAATGGACATCCACCTATAGCACCACCCAATACGGGTGCAAATCTAACATTTTTCAAACACCATGAGTCATTATCTCACACCTACCATGAATCATTACACTAAACCAATGAAAACTAAAATGCTCCATGAAAGTATCATTAAATTGAATAATTAGTGTGTGAGCAACTAGGCGATAGGTCACTCCATGGGAAGTATGCTTCCAAATTGCTTCTCCAATGCTAAGAATCAAAACACAGAAAACAAACCAATATTAAAGGTGGAACATGACCTCAAACAATGTGCACACATGCATTAAAAATAGGTCGAACCCACTTGCAAAATCATTTAGGACAAAATAATCTTGTAAAAGCTCATACACCATACTCGAAGGGCCATTGAAAGAATAACGTGGTGAACGAACCAAGGCAAAGATAAATGCCTCCTAATCTAAAGTAACCTCCATATTAGAATGGAAATCATCAATGAAAAGGGGGATATCAACCTTAACAAATGGATGGAGAAGGCAAAAGACTCCCGTGGTCTTATCAAATGGGGCTAGTTTTAGTCAAAAATATATGTTTGAATATAAAATTATAATTCAAATTATGAAAATATATTTAAACATCAAAAATCAATGTTTCAATTCTAAAAATTACTACTAGATTTCAATATATATATATAGTTTTAAAACATTTGAATCTTGTTATTATAATTATTTGTTTAATTATTTGATTTGCAATTTTATATTTCAATTATGAAAATTAATAGTTCAATTATTTAAAAAATTAGTTGAATTTGAAATTTGATATTTGAATTTGAAATTTTTTATTTCAATTCCTTATAAAGTTATTTGGATTTTTTAAATTTTTATTTCAATTCAAAAAGCTTATTTGATCTAAATTTTGATTTTTGAATTTTGAATTGTTTTTTTGGAATCTAAATAATATTTCAATTCCAAAAATTATTGATTAAGTGTTAAGGTTTTTTTCTACTACTATTATCCCTAATGAATCACTTTTATAAATAATTATAAATGATTATATTTATTACATATAAATTACATTAAATAATTGTTTTTTAAACATAAATTTTTACATTTTATATTTTATATTCTTATAATAAAAGAAATGAATTACTATAATTAATGTCACAATACTGTAAAATCATTGTAATTACTTCAGATAATAATTAATTATAGTATATGCATAATTATTTTTTAATTGAACATAATTATTCATAATCTGTAATTTATAACTTTAAAACTGAATTTAAATTTTGGAAATATTATAATGCAGTTTAAATAATTATTATAATGATTGTAATTTCAAGAATTATTATAAAATAATTTAAGTTTTTATTAAATTCATTTTAAGGTGCAACGTGTCATAATATAAGATCATCCAAGCCTTTGAATTGAATGTCCTAGATTATTTCAAAATATTAATTATTATTATATTTTAAATAATTCAATATTAAAATTCGTGGCAACACATCATTTGCTTCAATTGTGACCAAAATAGTTGCATTGTAATTGCATGTGACAATATGTATACAATGGAGTCAAAGAATGAACTTGTATTTGTTGATTTTTTCTTTAATCAAATATCGCTTGTCATTTACAACTAATGTTTCATGCGACTTGTCCAAAGTGACTAATGAGATTTTTGTGGCAAATGTCGCTTGCGACTAAATTTTAGTTGTAGAAACCAGTCAAAAATACCTATTTTTCTTCTAGTGAAACCATTATTCATGAGTTGCATTTTATTTATCAAAGTTTTTTTAAATGAACGTATAAAATCTTGACATGTTTCATATTTATATTTGAATAGGTTAATAATTAAATCAAAATGTTCATGCATGCAAAATTTAAGATGCACATAGACATTTAAATTATATTTTCCATATAATAAATTGTTATACATTTATGTAAATTAAAATGTATGTTTTTCCTTTAAATTATTTTAGGCATCATGGACAAGTTTATTATTATGAATGTTCACAATGCCACACCAAAAATAATCCCTCATTATCTTTTCATTATTATTTTTTGGTGTCTAAAAAAAATCCATGTTAAAAACAATGATTAATTTTTTTAAAATTTAAAATTATTATTATTATGATGAAAAGTTTTCAACATTCTATAATAATTTTAAGAAAAATATGGTTTATCAAATTCTTTAATTCTTTTCTAGTTATATGTTTGTAAATCATTTTTTAGATTTAAAAAAAATTTAAAATACATGATAAATGGTGATAATAATAATGACATCAATGATTTTTTATTTTTTAATGATTTCAATTTCGTAATTTTCTTTACATTCATCACAAGAAAATTTAACCATGTTTTGGTAATAAGCCATGTATGGAGGTATAAATTTGTACCTCCATACAACCCAAATAATATTAATTAATTAATTAATTAAAAATTAAATAATTTTTTTTTTTGTTGATGTTAATGGCCCTTTTTATGTTTGCAAAATGGGGGAAATTTACCATGGAAAAAAAATCAATTACATCATTAATAATTATTTAAAATTTTAAAAACAATTAGATAAGGTTTATAGTGATTTCAAACGTTGAACTTAAAAGTTTTCAAATAAATTTGATGTTGGAACTACTTCTGTTTCATGTTGGAATTATTAAAATTATTTCAAAACTTTTATTCATTAAGAATAACTTCTCTTTTCTTTTTTTCAAATTTGTGATTTCAGTTTTTTGAAATGTTTTTATTTTTTACATTTTTCCCTTGAATTTGCATTTTTTTTCCATATTTTCCCCAACAAGAAATTCCAAGTTAGGAAAATTTGAAACCAAAAAAACGTGTTGGTTGTTGGGGGTTTAGGGGTGAGGGGGGGATAGGGTAACCCAACTATTTAAAACCAAAAATTCCACTAAATAATCCAACTATTTACAACAAGGAAAAAATGTAAATTATATTTTTATATCATTAAAAATAATAATAATAAGTTGCAATTTTTTTTCAAAGTCATGTAATTAGTCATTTGCATTAATGTATGGATCATCATGGTAAATAAATATGATATAGATAATTAAATGGTTATATTGATTACTTAATTAATGTTTCTTTTGTGGCCAATTTCTACCAATTTAAAGCAGCAATAACAATATCAAAAATAAAAATTGAAAGAATTGAGAAGAATTTAAAATATATGTTGTAATTTTTTTATAATAAAATATCATAAAAAACTATAATATTGAAATTTTCAAATAAGTTTCCAAACTACACAACTTGTGTATAACCAAGATGTGGCAATCTTCTTCTGGATCATTACCATTTTAACATCATAAAAATAAATAAATAAATTTATATCTAATCATTATGTGTTTAAGGTTGGAATTATTAAAATTATTTAAAAATTTTACTCATTAACATTAACATTTGTTTTTCAAATTTCTGATCCCAATTTTGGGCAAGTTTTTTGTTGTTTAAATTATCCTCTAAGTTTGCACTATTTTTTCCATTTTTTTCCTAACAAGAATTGTCAAGTTAAAAGATTTGAAACCAAAAAAACATGTTGGTTAGAGTGAGCGGGGTTTAATCCAACTATTTAAGCCCTAAATTTCACCAAATTAAATTGTGTTTCCTTTTACAAGGGAAACAAATGTGAAATATATTCTTACATCATTAATATATATATATATATATATGTTGTGATTTTTTTCAAAGTTTGTAATTAATCATTGGTATTAATTTATGATTAAATTTGATAAAAATATATGGTTTTGATAATTAAATGATTATATTTACTATTTAATTAATGTTTCTTCTTATCACCATTTTTTGTCAATTTAAGGGGGCAACATCATCAAAAAAAGATTTTTCTGAAAGAAAAATGTTTTGGGTCAAATTTAAAATATATATTCTTAATTTTTATAATACAATATCGTAAATAACCATAACATTGAAAGATTTAAATAAATTTCCAACTACACAACTTATCTATTACCAAATGTCACAATCTTATTATGGATGATCACCATTTTAACAACATTGTAAAAATAAATAAATAAATTTACAAACAATCGTATTGGGGAAAATAAAAACTTGCAATTTTTCAAAAAATGGAAATATTTTATGTAATGTTTTTGATAAAGGCCTTAATAAATGCACTTTTGAATTCACATTGAATTTACAAATATTTTAGGTCAATTTACCCCAAAAAAAATATTTATTGATTTATTCATGAAATATTATTTTATTTACATTGTAAATTTTATTTTTGTAAATTATAATAATTTGTTTGAATACATTATTGAATAAGTTTCAAGATCATCTTTTCATTTGTAGCATTTGAATAAAGTTTGCAAATGAAATGTATGTTAAAGTTTGAATTTTTAAACAATTCCATGGCAAACATAATAAACTTAAACTTTTTCATTTTTATTAATAGAGTTTTGAAATGGTTTGGTGGTTAAGACTTTAGTGTGTTTCCATGAGCTTTTTGGTTTAATTTTTGATGGATGCATGCTTTAGTGTATTTTGTAGAAATGCAATTTATAAACATATACAACATGGTGGATGCACAAACATGTACATCATGTTTAAATGGTATCAAAACATTTTTGTTGACAAAATTTATTTTTTTAAAAAAAACTTTAAATTTTCTTTGATGGCATGTAAATTTGTCACATGTTCTGACAAAAATGTAATTCCTAACTCCACATTCTAGGGAAAAAATGAAAAAAATTAAATTATATGATGATGTGATGTGTTATTCCATATCATATTAATTTGGGACTTTGTATATCCATGTCATATTTTTTTAATTCAAAATTACCTAGTGCAACATGCGACTATCCAAAACAACAAAAATATATTTTAGTAAAAATGTTTTAACCAACTAGTCCTTTTTGAACAAAACCATATAAGTTGCATATTAATCAATTTTGTCCCATTTCACTAAATATCAAATGAATTTGAGTAGTTGCTATGAAATTGTTTAAAAAATTCAACTTTGACATACAATTGTTTTTGGAAAAATTGTTCAAATGCTACAATGAAAAGATGATCTTGAAGCCTATTCAATAATGTATTTAGATTTACTTTATTTTTAATAAATTATTTTTATTGTTTTAAAAATAAAATTACCATGTTCAAAAAAAACTTAAATAACATTTCATGAATAAATCACCAAATATCTTTTTGTTTAAATTGACCTAAAATCTTTGTAAATTCAGTGTGAATTCAAAAGTGCATTTATTTTTTTAAATATAAATTTTATATTACATAATATATGTTCATTTTTTTGAAGATTTGCAAGTTGTTTTATAAAAAAATATGATTAGGTATAAATTTATTTATTTATTTTGATGATGTTAAAATGGTAATCATCCATAAGAAAAATTACCACATTTGGTTATAAACAAATTAGAAACTTGTTTGAATCCATCAATATTATGGTTATTTAATCTATTTTATTGTAAAACATTGACGATATATATTTTTAATTTGACCCCAAAAAATCTTTCAAAAAAATCCATTTTTAATTTTGAATGCCCCCTTAAATTAGCAAAAATTGGCCACAAAAAGAAATTTTAATTAAATAGTCAATATAACCATTTATTTATCAAAACCATGTTTTTTTAGCAAAATGAATCATATACTAATCAAATAATTAAGTACCTAACTTTGAAAAAAATTTGTGACATATTATTATTATTTTGATGATGCAAAAGTATATATTTACATTTTTTTCCTTTTTAAAATTAAAAATAATAGTTTGATGAATTTTTTGGTTTAAATAGTTGGATCCCACACACCCCCCAACAACCAACATATGTTTTTGGTTTGAATTTTCGTAACTTGGCAATTCATGTTGGGAAACAAATGGAAAAATAGTAAAAATTCAAAAAAACATGTAAACAACAAAAGAATTGCTAAAATTTTGAAATAAAAAATTTCAAAGAAAAAAAGTTAATCCTAATGAATAATTTTTTTAAAGTAATTTAATAATTCCAACATTAAACACATAAACAATTCCAACATCAAATTTATTTGAAAACTTTTAAGTTAATCTTTGAAATCAATATAAACCTTATCCAATTATTTTGAAATTTTAAAATAAATATTAATGATGTAACTAAGTTTTTTTGTGATGAATTTCTAGCAATTTGCAAACATAAGAAAGGCAATCAACATCAACAAAATATTTTTACATTTTTATATTTTCAAAAATAATATAATGTTACAATGGGTTGTAGGACTTGTAGCCAAAATATAAAAATATTTTAACAAATTTGTACCTTCATATCATGGCTTCTAGTCAAAACATGGGTAAATTCTTTTATGGATGATCTTGAAGTAGATATTAAAAAATGAACAGACTAAAAAATCATTGATGTCATTATTATTATCACCATTTATAATTCATTCATTCATTTCTTTAAATGAAATTTTTTAATTCATTTCTAAATATTTAAACATAAATTTATAACAAAACAAGCTTAATTTTTTAATAAACCATGTTTTAAATAATAATAATAATAATAATAATAATATTGATTTTTTCATAATAATAATACTTAAATTTCTAAATTTTAATCCATTATTTTTAACATGGATTTCTTTTTCATACACCAAGAAAAAAATGGAGAAAAAATTAAAGATTTCTTTGGGGTTTTTTGGTGTGACATCATGAACATTCATAATAATAAATTGTCTATAATGCTTTAAAAAACTAGGGGAAAAAAACACATTCGAATTTACATAAATGTATAAGAATTTAATATATAAAAACTTTATAATTTAGAAGTTTACATGCATGAACATTTTGACCTAATGACGAACCCATTCAAATATAAATGTTGAACTTCTCAAAATTTTAAACATCCAATTAAAAAAATTGTAGTGAATGTAAAATACAACTCATGAATATTAGATTTAACAACATTCAAAGTGAATGATTCAATTCATGTTCAAATGTTAATAGTTTAAGAGATGCAAAAAAAATCACTAACCCATTGAAATATAAATGTGAGGCATTAAGTTGTTATATTTGTTTCAATATAACTAATAAGTGTAATATGCAACATTTGAATAGTATTATTAATAAGCTCAAAGTGGATGATTCAATTCATGTAAAAATGTTGATAGTTCAAGAATTGTGAAAAAATCACTAAATCGTTCAAGTATAATTGCAAAATATTGAGTTGCATGTGTTTTGGTATATAATAATAAGTGAAAAATGCAATTAGTGAATAATGGTTTTAATATGTCAAAAGTGAATAGTTCGACTTTAATAATTGAAGAGATGTGAAAAAAATCATTAATTCATTCCAAAAAAAATGTGGGGTTTTAAATTGTTACATGTGTTTTAATAAATTATGGTAAGTGTAAAATGCAATTTTTAAGCAGTGGTTTTAACACAACAACCCATCTTGGGTTTTGTGATTGAGCTTTCTAACTATGTCCTAATTTTAAAAAACATATGTAATTAATCATTCATTTGTTGTTAAACCCATGTTGTTTCACCCATTTAGTCACAAAGGACATTTAGTTGTGAAACCCAATCATCTTATCAACTAGGATTTTTTAATTTTGGCTTAATATTAAAATTTCATGTCATCGACAATGTTATATGACGTGTAAAGTGCATGCCATTTCAACTCAATTCTTTTATTCAACCAAATGTTATAAAAGATGCCTTGATGGATGGATGACATGTGTCAAAAATATATAAACACATTATGAATCATTGCACATGACCAAAAATCAACCTAATTTAGCCCATGTAGTTAATGTAGCCAAAAGTCAACTTAGTCTAACCTAGCTAGGCTAAGCAACCTAGATTAGCTCACCTAACCAAAAGTCAACCTAGCTTAACTTAGTTAGGCTAACTACCTACCTATGTTAGGTAACCTAGGTTACCTTATAACCTAAGCTAAGTGGCTTAAATTAAAAACAAGCATCAAACTCCTAACCCAAGAAGCTTAGACTAGGCTACCTAACCTAAGCCAAGTGGCCTAAGTATCATAGGTTGCAAGAATGAGGACTTGAACCTTTCATTTTCACTTTGAAATTCAAATCCTCACCCATTGCACTACCAAAAAAAATTATGTTAATTATATTTAACATCAAGTTATAAAGCTCAAAATTTTTAGCCTTGAATTAACCTTAGCCACCCTAAATCAACCTACGTACTACCTACCAACCTAGCTTAAACCTAGACCTCCCTAAGTTGACTTAAGATGAACTAGTTTGTCAACCTATACTACTTACTAACTTAGCCTAGGTTAATCTAAGCATTTTTAGGCTAAAAAAATACCTAAGATAATTATGTTACATCTAATCACATCATAGTCACATTAAGTCGCATCATAATCACATTTAATTGCATAAACTTGAGGCGGTTACAAACTTGATAAAATATCTTGTAATGAAACTACGTAGGTTGATTTGGCAAAACCCTAAAGCTAGGAACCTAGGCAAGCTTACCTAGGTTAACCTCTTAGTAGGGTAATCTAAAAAAAAAGCTTGTCATTTACAACTATAATAGGCACAAACTATAATCATTTATGACTATAATATGTTGTTTGCAACTATTACAATCACAAACGACTAGTTGCAAATGACAATTTTTCTTCTAGTTTTTATTTATTCAAATATACCTATTATAAGTATATTTAAACATACTAGATGTGATAAATTTATTATGTTTAGTTAAGTACCTTTAAAAATAACCTATATTACGAAGTAGGTTTTTACTAAGTAGCTTACATACATAGGTTAACTTAATATGTATGTTAACCTAAGCTAATGTGTTAAATAGTTTTAAAAATAAAAAAGAATTATGGGTCACCTTTTTCAAATCAACTAAGTGCTATAGAAACTAATGCCATCAACTGCAGGTTTGACGATATTGGCTTACTAACCATTCGCTCGCCACTATATCCTGCTTAGGATGTTCAGTCTAGCTTTAAACGGGCTCTATGTTTCAAGCTCGTTGTCCTAACCATATCCTCTGCTTTATTAGGGAGCCCTAATGAGGACAGGCCCATTGATCCCTAGCTTTTCCCTACTACTCTAGCCATGATATTGCTACGATAGCTCTTTGGGTAGCTCGCACCCAGGTTTACCCTGTTAAAAAAAGTACTTATATTATAATCATAATTAAATTAATAATAAATTGTTTAGTACACATACACATGCATCTAAATTCATGACTTCAAAAACCTTATGGCACACAAAGAAATATGGTATGCCATGACAAATATTGGTGCCATAAATTCAAGACACACAAAAATTTATGGTATCACAAAAAATCATGGATTGCCATGAAATTTTTTGACACCTTGTTGCCAAATGGCATGCCATTTCATCATCACATGGAAGATCGAGTCGTTATTAATTATAAAGGACAAAAATATTTTAAATTAATTAATAAATGAGATTAATTAATCAAATCAATGACATGAATCATGATGTGAAGTTAGTGTCACAAGTCATGAAGTGTTGTGACTACTAGTCAACCTTGTTGCCATGTGGCATGCCACATCAGCATCACATGACCATAAGTTGTTATTATTCACCAAAAATTGCAAGAATGAATGGAATTTTGTTATTACTTAATTTTGGATGATTAAAAAGTATTAAAATTACATTTTTGATATTTGTGTAAAAACCATCAAGTTGTGATATTGATTACAATTGCAAAACAATAATGCCATGTGGCACCACAATGTCTTTTACAACTACATAGTCATTAACATGAACTTTTAGTTACGATTATTGTCAAAAAAACACAATAGTTGTTTTATTAATTAGTTGTAAATCCCAAGATATATTGTTGTGTAACATGTTAAAAGTTGATATAGTTCAACTCATGTATTATGTTGATAATAAAAAAAATGTCAAAAAAATCACTAACCCATTATAATGCATTGTGTAAATAAAATCCTTAATTTCCACATCAACAATTTGAAATTATTAAATGATTAAATGAGGTCCAAATTATATTCACAAGTGAGCAACATAGTGAACATAACAACCATGAATAATATTGACCATTAATTAATGCAACAAGCCATTTACAAACTTAAAATGGCCAAATGTAATTGAAATGTAGTCAAATTGAACAATAGTTGTAGTGTGGGGGTGCAAAAGGACAAAATTTCTCATTGGGGCCCTTAATGCCACTAAAACCAATTCCACCATGTGTACAAAGTTGGCACACAAGTATCCCAAAACATGTCCCTCTTTATGTCAATTCAAATGTATTTCACCTTGGTGAGGGATTTGTGTTAATGAATGTCATGCAATGTGTTCACAAAAGTTGTACATTTAAGGTTGATGGTTTGTTGAACAATAGGTTTCATTTTCAACAACTATTCGATCATTAAGAAATTAGTTGCAAATCACGTCTCAATGGAGTTTTGAAACATTAGGTTGGTCCTGTAATGATAGAAGATTGCAAGTGGCACAAGGTGTTGTTATGTGAAAAAATAATATCATTTGCCTTTTTCACAATTCATTTTGACTAGTTTATTTCCTCAATTTATAGTAACAAGTCCATACAATGGATTGCACATCCATGCAAATAAAGGTTTGAAAAACAACAAATCAAAAGGTCAACTACATTTCACATGCTTGAAACATTTTTTGTACAATGTTGTCCACTTCAACGATTTTAATGCACCCAACCAAGCCATTACATATGTAGGGAGCATCCTTATGTTCCCTCATTGTGTTAATGCCACTTAAGAATGCATCCCCATTAAAACAAGCAAACATCACATTCAACAATGGATGCTTTGCAACATTGTCCCAACCATCAAAATAAATTATTGTTCCATATTTGTGTATGGAAATTCACATCTTTACAATAACAAGTTTGGACACATTGACCTTGGAATTGCTTAATAAATTTGTGTACAATCCATGGTACAATGGGGGTTTATAGTAGATTTGGGACTTTGAGGTTGTTTTCATAGCTTTTATGAATGTCAAATGTTATGCTATCATGAAAGGGATGTTTATTTCATAAAAGAAAGTTGCCCACTTCTTGTCCAACTCCTATTTTTTTGTTGAATTCAATCCCTCTTATAATGGGATTTATTGAAAGAGTTAGGGATCATTATTTGTGAATCTATTAGGAACCTACATGTTATTTATAGGTGGGGTGCAAATTTGAGTTTCTCCCACTTGAGACATCGAAGCACATTCTCTTTCCACACAAAGGTTTGACATTTCAATGGTTAGTTTTTATGTTGGCCCATCAAGGGCTAGTACAACCATGTCATTTAATAGTCAAAGGGCAATTCCTTCACAAGTGACAAATAATGCATTGACTTATGCCCATGCCTTTGAACACATTGCACCACCAACCCTTGCATTGTCATGATGTCGATAGCTCAAATGGCAAAACATTATATTCATGTGGTATGAAATGACATTGTTGCATAACCTACATGTGATCTTACCTAACTTGTCCGAAATCACCAAGTACCATGGCCCCCACACATTCTACCTACCCTAGATTAAAAAAAACACCAAAAAAGAAAAAAATTGATTAAAAAAATTTGTATACAATAATAAGGTTTGGTTTTATCTTAAGAATTACATGATGAAATTCAGCACCAATTGCATATGCAATATTCCAATTTGAAACTTCATACACTAATAAATGTTTCATCCTTTTCCCAAAGTACATGGCAATGATTACTTGTTAAACAACACAAAGGCCACACCCCTCAAAAGAAAAAAAATAATTTACACTGCACACTCAACTTCTTATTACTTAGTACAAGCAAAGTGGGTTCATTAAATGTTTTTGGAAAGTCGACCAATTTTCCAACTATAATTCAAATTAATTTTAATCACCAATGGATGCTTAGGATCAATTATTAATGAGTAAAAAAACCTACCTAAATGGCAACGAATAAGTGGCCCAAATTTGGTTGCCACATCAATAGTATTGATTGATCCATCTTCAATCAAATAACAAACAAATATTTCAATCTCTACAAACTCTATGGGTATCAGTTGCCAAAATTGTGACAACCAAAATTGTTCAATCATCACAATGTTAATCACCATGCATCCAAGGGGCAAATGAAATGAAAAAACTTTTGTCCACATTTGATTTAATGGACAAAATCAACACATTTGGATAGATGTCAATGTGATGACCGATGCAAAATGGGCATGCTACATCATTTCTAACAACCTTGCCCAAACTTTAAAATCTATTGTAGTAATTTGACAACGTGTTTTGAGCAAATGCTTAGGTTTTTTTTGTTTTCCACAAGTTTATGAAGTTTCAATGTGAGTAGCAATTATTTGTAACAATGATGAGAATTGTATTGAAACATGCATTACCATGTAGGAGGCACATCTTTTCCAATGCAAAAATTGGTAAATTTTTTAATTTAAAAAAAAACATATTATATTTGATCTAGGTTGTGCATATCATTGTTTTGGGAAAACTTTTGTCACTTGGAAACAAAAAAAGTAATGCAACTTCTATAATGGATTTTTTCTTGGAGAAAATGGCCCAAACTCACAAAATTTAATGAATTTAAATTTAAGATTGTTAAATTTAGACAATAGTTATAACATGTTGCCAAGATATAGTAGGGTTCCTAAAATGTTTTTACTTTCCTTTGTGACTTGTAGCCAAATTTGGTTAGGTCTTCTTGTGGATAATTGTTATACCACTTCCTTCACATAATTGAGAAAAAAACCATGGTTGTGCTTGTAATAGAAAAATTATGAAATTATTATTTTTCATTTTTTGACAAAAACATAAGAGATTTATTTATTTTTAGTGTAAATTCGATTGTCCTTGCTATGTTTGGGAAATATACGCCAATTTTTTTTATTAAAATTTTTGTTTTAAAAAAGGTCCCTATAAGGAACTATGATGTAGTTTTCATTTGGTCCCACATTTTGAAGAATGTTCACCAAGTGTTACATATGTTCATGGGACATTTCCTATTGTAATTCTTATTGGATTTGTCGTAAAGGATAGAACTATTATGCAATTAACTACTTGTTTAAGTTTCTATTTGATTCTTGATCTCATTGCTATAAACTTGGTGGAAAATACCAATATTGGGTGGTTTTTATAAACAACACCAAGTGATTGGTGGTTATCATGTAGTTTTATTAAGAATATAACCGCTTCTCAAGAAATTAAAAAAATTAGTTTCAATATTTGAATAATAATAGTTTTCAATAAATTTAGGAATCATTTTTTATATATAGGTAGCCTACAATTCTCAAAATTCTAAGAACTATTCAATAACCTTTTATAAAATCGCCACTTGTTTTTGCTAAATTTTTTAGGGTGTTCAAAGGCATTTAGGACGAGAGGCTCTTTGATTTTGAAATTTTTCATAAATTTTTTTTTGAAAGTTTTCAAAACATCTAAAAACTACAAAGGTTTTTCAATTTTGGGAAGGTTCTAATGAAATAACCAACCAACATTAAAAAATGCTAGTTATCTACTTTTTAAAAAACCTTCGATTTTTTTTTTTCAATTTGATTGAACGTCCAATTAAAGGTTTGAGTTATTTTTGGACTATGCAAAAACATTTTTTTTAATTTCTAGCTTAATTTTTGTAAATACAAAGGTTTTCGAGTATAAAACTTTTCATTTAAAAAAAAGGAGCTAGTCCCAATTCCAATTAGGGTTCAGGGCTATTAATTAAAGTAGCTCAAAATATTTTCAAAAGTATTGATTCATTAAAAAAAATAAAGCATATGACATTTATTATTATTAATTTTTCATTGCAAGTTATAATAGATTATAATTGAACTACCTACTAACATAACTTAAATACACATTACACATTAACACCTACAACATGGTTCTTCAAAAAAATGGACATTTAGGCATTTGACAAATATGTAATTCTAATTCCACATAATTCATTTGTGTCATAACACGGTTTGTGTCAATATCCAATGAACCCCCTCATTTGAACATGTTGAAACTTAATAGTGGATTCATATTCAAACTTTGTTTTTATTCATTGGTACATACATTATTAAGGTACTATTTTATGCATAACACTTCAAATTTGAACAAGTTTAAGAATTCCTAACAAGTCTTGGAAAACCTTTTAAAACTTTGTTTCTTGAAAAAAAAAGGTTCAAGGGCTTGTAAGGATGTTTAAACAAACTTGGGTTCTGCGTTGCTACACACTATTAGTGATAATTGACCATTTTATTTGTATAGTGTGTTTGAATGTGAATATTTGGAGAATAGATATATAGTTTTATTGTTGATGTTGTTATGTAAATGTAATCGCATTTGTGGCACATTGTAAATTGATTGTTTTAGGTTAAGTCCAAATGTTATATTGGCTACATATGTTATTGTGAAAAGATGAATTGTCTAGTTATTGTATGGCATTTTCATATGAATATAACATTTTTTTACATTTATGGTCTTAGTAATTGAATGGTATAGTTTGGTAATTTTTTCATTGTTAGTCCAATTGAATCATATATTGTGCACTGCAAGTCTAGTGTGGATGCATGTATTTGGACTAAGATCCAATGATTATTGTTTATGAAAACATGTTGAAAAAAATTGGTTAAATATATGTGCATAATTCTCATGGATGTGTACGTGTGTTGTTGATATCTTAATGATTGTAATTTCTGAACATACCATATTTGCATTGTGGTTGCCAAATGATGGTTGCTCAACCATCCATTTGGATTGAAAATAATGTTTTCATCATTTTTAGATAATTGGAATTCTTCATGCTGGTAATTGATGATATTGTTTTCAATATTATCATTATCTAAATCATTGATCATAATTAAATGTTTTTTTTTTCTTTGTAAGATTTTAGTGGATAATTATTTTGGACATTTTTTGTTATATTATGCTTTGAAATAGGTTCCAACAATTTTAGTGATCCTTTTTTGAAGTTGGCATTGCATGTCTTGGATATTAATATTTTGTAAGATTATGAGTCCATCTATGGATCATAGATGGGATAAGGTTGCGTATATGTTGTGCATGTTTAAATGCACATTGTCAAGTGGTTATTTAAGGTATGTAATTAAGTTGTCAAATGTTTGTCCTTGTGCTTTGAAATTTGTGAACAAAAAGTTGGGGCAAGATGCAATTGATATCTATTGATTGCACAAATGTTTTATAGGTGTTTGATTTTTATATGTGATGGTGATATTGGAAATTCCTTGGTATGGGTATTGTTAATATGACATTTTAAGGAGGCCTTCTAATTTTATGTTCTTTTATATGAAATCATTCAAATTGATTAAAACATTTATAGGGAGATGCATTGTAATGTCTTTCTATATCCATTCGAAATTTGTGAGGAATATATTTTTGACGTATCCAATGTTTTCGTTTATAATTCCTAGTTTTGAATATAAATTTTACATGTAATGGTTTATTACATTTCGTAATTTGTTATGAGGAACTATGACGGGTGTTGTCCTCCATGGATCATAAAATAAGTTGACATTTATATTAAATTAAAAATAATAATTTAACAAGTCAAAGTCAAAGTTTTGAATATTTTCAAAGGTTTTCTAAAAGGGTAGCATATTGAATGTCTTTGTTCTATCTCATTTGCTATGTTAGGATAATACTATTTGGTTGAATGTAATTTTCCCAAAGGTTTTTCCTATGAATTTTTTTGTGTTAATTTGTGAATGTAAAAATCAATTATATATTTGTTGAATATAACGGTGTGTCATTGATTGGCAAAAATTGTAAAAAATCTCCCATGAACATTATGTTGATTCTTCCAAATGGTAAAATGTTAGATTTTATTTTTTTGTAGTGTCAAGTGTATTGTGGCAAGCAATGTGCAACCTAACATAAATATTTGGTGGATAATGATGAATTGGATATTTGGCCATATGTACTTTATGATTGAGATAGGTTTGCTTATAGTTGTGTGTTTATTGATCAACAAATTTGTATTGTTGTTCCACTTATTAATAAAGCCACATTTGTAGTGTATGTTGCAATGCTAAGTTTTTGTTATTTTCCCATGTTATTATATGTGTTTTACCAATACATGCATCTCCTCCTACATATTGTAATAGTTGATTATTTCTTGTACTTGCAATGAAATTTTCAAATGAAATGACTTCTAAATCATTTATTTTATTTTATTTCCCTTATGATGTTTTTAATGTGTAATAGTGAATAAATATTTGTTTCATTAATGAAAGTTTATCATTTTTATTTTTTGTTTTCAATATCATATGATTGCATGTCATTAAATAGTAAATGGTGTAGCTCAAGTTTTGTATTCTCATTTGCATAGGTCGTGTTTGAATATGGATGTGAAATTTATGGTGTTGATTCAAGGTTTGATATTTGTGAAAGTTTTAATTATTGCTTCCATTGTTTGATCAAAACCTAAGGTTTGATAACAAAACTCACATTGTGATTATTATGTATTTTCATTTTTGATTTATTTCCATTTTTAAAAATGTTTTGTTATTTCAGTTACATAGGTTTTAGTACTTGTGTTATATAATAAATATTCAATTTATATTTGTTCAGGGCTAAGTTTTGTTTTTTTATGTCATGGATGTTTTGTTGGAATTCATTTTCAATATCATCTTCATAAAGTGGATTCATTGTTGATCATGATTAGTTATGTGATCTAGCAAGTTCAAGAAGTAATTAATTATGTTGGTGACTAATATTTATTGTTGACTTCTTATTATATATAAACAACGTATGAAGAGACATCAACTTTTGTCGATTGAATCATAGTTATTATTTGAGTTTTAATTTATTACTTTAATTTTTGTACTATAATTTCAAAAGAGAATACATGTGTGAAATGTAAATAAATATTTTTTGTGATGTAATAAATCAATGATTTATTGTTTTTTCCAGAAGTTGTTATAAATTTCAAATTGTGATTACATCTTGAAGTTGATAATATCCATGGATTTGCATTATTTAACTATTTATTTTTTAAAAATTATGTGTAAAAATCTTGTTTCAATGTTAAAATGAGTTTCATTGATTAAAGGTTGAGGGAATCCATACATGCAAAGTTTTTTTTGACATATTAGCATTTGTTTTGTAGCATGTTGGATTACATACATGTCGATTGCATATGTTCATTAGTTTATGAATGTCATTTCAAAATAGTTTGTAAATTATTTTTCTTCAAGATCTTGTGGCCTTGTGGTGCAAGGATGCATGTTATCAAAATGTCATCAATGAAGTTTGTATTTCATTGACAAGTTCTCTTTCATTCATGTTGATGATTTTGATATTGTTAATTTAGCTCCAAGATAGATTTGTATGCATTGTATTATATTTAATACAAAATATGGAAACACATGGTGTTTTGAAAATTAATAACAAGTTTCATCTAAATTCATTAAATGTTCTAAATGAATTTGTATTGATAATTTGATGGGTTTATTATTCATTTTGGGGACACCAATTCCAAAAGGAAATAAGGTGGGAAACATGCATGTTATTATATCTAGTTTGTTGTATTCATTTATCATTGTGGTGTGATGATTATAGGACAAATATTGATTATAATTGTAAATTTTGGTGTGTGTTAGTCATTTGTTCATGTTGATTTATGTCTATGCCATTGAAGTCTATTAGACTTGATGTTCTATGTAATGTTCAATTTCATCAAAAAAAAAATTGTTCATGTAGATTCGTGATATTTGTACAATGTTCAACATTTGCTACTTCAATATTTGTCAATTAGAACATTGATATCATTATTGGCTTTGGTATGTCATTTTCAAGCACTGTATTTAATACATGTGTATTCATAATTATATTTTTGTAGCCTATATGATTAGATTTTAACCAAGTTGGCCATATGGTTACAATAGATTTATGTACATATGATAGTTTGCAATTTTTGATTAATCCTATAGGTGGGTGTGAGCTTCCAACAAAATGTACAAGTTGTAATAATATCAATCAACATGATTCTAATGATGACTGCAATGTGTCTAAAACTTTTATTGCATTTTCAAGATTTTGTGCAAAATTTATTATATTATCTTTAATTGCATGTTGGCATGTTGTTCCTCCTTTGTTGGTATATCTTGATTTAACTGACATGGTATGATAACGGTAACATGTTAATAAGGTTTCTTCCACCATTATTAATTTTGGTAGTATTAGTGGTGTGATGCCAATCCATAAGCCTTTTCTTAATGCACATTTTGGTATTTTATTGTTTTTAAAAGAAACATACCAAGTTTTTACATATGAACAATTGAACTTTAGTTGTTGAAATACCTTCCTTTACTAACAAAAGTCCATTCAATTCTTATTGTACATGTTTGGTGTCATTTATTAGTTCTTCTACAATAAATTCGGTATCATTTTCAAAAAAATGATATTTAAGATTCATTTTGAGTAATTTTTCATATATTTCGAATTTGAATGAAAATTTGAAATATCACAAATCATTAGTTCATGTATAATTTTTTTTTCATTGCAAACACAACAATAGCCAAATTCAAAGTTAGATTTTTTTATGAAAGTGACAAAACATTTTATTCTTTTTAAAAATTTGTGGTGGAAAAATATTTGATTGTTTTATTTAATACTTTTCAAGTACCTTATGTGTCTTTGATCTTTTTTGGTCTTTGAGCATTGAGTACATTTTTTTTTATGTATTAAATTTTTTGAGTTCTTTTTTTTCTTTTCAATTTTGAGTGTTAATTTTTCTTTGGGTCATTTTTTTCTATTTTTTTTACTAGTGGAAAATTGAGGTTCAATTGTTAAAATATCACCTTTTGTTAATAAGGGTTTTTCTTATTCTTGATGTACATATTTGGTGTTGCTTGATAATTCTTTTGGGATAAGTTCGACATCATTTTGAAAAATGTTAAATGTTTTTGACAAAACATGTTTGTTTTATAAAAAAATTAATTGGGAAGTATTTTTTATTATATTAAATATTTTTCAAATATTTTTTATATTTTATTATTATTTTAGTATTTTTTTATTTTTTTTGTGTATTCCTTTTTTAGCTTTTCCAAATTGTTTCATCTTCATTCCCACCTTTGGGCTTTTTTTTCTTCTCATCAATATCATTTTTTTGCTGTGTGTTTTTTTCAATGATAGTTTGATTTGTCATTTGGAATGGTTAGTTATAATTGTACATGAAATAAAAACTTAAAATTCTATCAATGGATGAAATTGATGTTTTGATAAATGATGTTTGATATATGATATTTTGATGTGTAAATGCTTGTAATTGATTTTTTAATATTTTGACAATTTTTATTCAACAACTCATTATTTTGAAAAAAATAAAAAATATTTTTAAATATAAATATTTTAAATTGTTGATGATTCAAAGGCAATTTTGCACTTTTGGGAAAATCTTGAAGTTAAAAACAAAATTTAATGTGAAAATTAACAAAAGAACATTGGATCAATTGTATTTCAAGAATTATATGGAACAAAATAGTACGTGATGAAGTTCAATTTCAATCTCCTTTTTATGTTCAAACTCCAACATTCTCAATGGCAATATAAGTTTTGATTGTTCTAGATTAACTATAAAAGATACACTTGATAAGAGGGAAAAAAAGATGGAATATCATTATATATATATGAAAACGAATCAATAAAATATTTAATTATATGAAAACTATATGAAAGGAAATCAATTTGAAAAATATGATGATATAAGAAAATTGGAAATATTTTTATTGATTCAAATGGATTCATATGATAAGTTTGAGTATCCTAGCTATCTTTCATCATATTTGCTTGGTCCAATAATTTTATTGTAGCTATTTCTAACGTAGTCCATGTCTTTTGGAAGCAAAATGCCTCCAATATTTTATGTAACATTTTATGGACATTAGATTTCTTAATTTTACTAGGTTCCCATCAATTAATTTATCATCCATGTCAAAAATTTCAACTATGTTAAATTCTTTTGCATTGTCATTTTCTATGGTGGTTTTTCTTTTTCCATGTCATTTCAATCAATCTTAATGTCATTGTTGTAGTTTTGTTTTCAACAAAAAATGTTTTCTAAAAATTACCCTTTGGTTGTCATGCCAAGTTAAATCAATACCATTTTCTTTCCAATATTGAATCCATTATGATATTTTTAAAAAATATTCTTTGATGAATTTTGAGTCATTCAAAGAGATGTAAAATGTTGCATCTACATATGTGTTAACAAATGACATTTGGTTGTAATTTCCTTTTCCCCCCACCTAGCAAGATCTTGCAACTCTAATGAATAATGCAAAAGCTACTTCTTTTGTTTTTGGGTTGAAGAGCACGTTGTGATAATTTGAACCTTTTGGGCATGTGCCCCCTTCAACATCTTGTATGTTAATGATGTGGTAATCATGTTTTTCATATTGAACATAAATGGTTTCTTGGATGTCATATTCCTACAAATCATATTTTTAAGTAATGGAATTTGTGTGTGTGATATGCTTGAATTTATGAATTTGTTTTGTATTATATAGATGTAAAGACATTTACTTGGTTTTGGATGGGACTATAATTTTTTATTTGCTAGATTTCTCCATATGGTATATATGTGATAATAAATATGCATCATATATTTAAAGTTTCTTTGTTATAAACAAAAATGATGACTTAATTATGATTGAACATTATTTAAAATATACATTTTCATTTTATTCAAAGGATAAAAATATAGTGAAGGTGAATGATTCATCATCATATATGTTGTTGGATTTAAATAAAAAATTATTTGTAAATTATTATGATTTGAAAAAAAGAGTTTATTTTATTATTTATAATGTATTTAAATTCACCTCTAATGAAATTTGGAATATTTGATATGCTTGTTGATGTCAAATAAAAAATTGTTTTATATTTTCATTTCAAACAATTTCTGGTTGATTAATCCAAACCCATATTTAATGCAGCCCAAAAACAAAAAAAACTCTATTATATGGTATATACCATAAATATATTCATTATTCCTTGAATTTAAGCTTTTAAAACTTCTTTTTCTTCCAAATAATATGAGATATCAATAATTTTGTGAAAATCAAAATATCAAGCCTAAACACTAAAAGTGAAACCCAAAATGAAATGCAACATGTTTTGCAGAAATATACTTCACATACATGTCATGAAAGTGCCCAAAATGGTGTTGTTGTAGTGTGTTTTCACCCTTGTATTAATGATTATAACATGTGGGGTGAAAACACAAAGGATAACACTTGAAAATGTGCAAGCAAATGGAACACACAGGAAATAGTAGTAATGTTTGTTGTTGTTACAAACTTGACAATATTAACATTCGTTGACTATATTTTGGCCACCAATTCTTTAATATCTTGCAATGAAGGAGTCACTTTCTAATTGTGATTGGAAACAATGATTTTTATCTTAGATATAATCTTGTTTTGTTTCAATGTAGTTATAAAGTCTTTTCCTACATGTACAATTGTGACAAACATGTAAATCTTGGTTATATTTACCAGTCAGGTATACAAAGATGCCATTTTTCCATAAAGGCAAGGAGAGAGATGAAAAGGGCTCAGAAAGTTATTTACTGTTTGGAAAAACATAGCCTCATTGTTTTACTTCAATTTGTTGATGTCATTGGTAAGACAAATGGATAGATAGAAAACAACATCAACAACAACATTCTTTGGAAAATTTTGTGCGCATGAGAATCATGTTTTGTGTTTTTCTAGAAAGAAATTTGATGTTGTGCATATTAGATTGTTAGGCCCACTCAATGAATTCCTAAGTGTTTTTGGTACTTGATTGAAATTAGTACAAATTTGAAACCTCAAATTTGCTGGTGTTTAGTGACAAATAATCACTCTAAAATATGTGGAAAATAGTTAAGCAAATATCCTACCACTTTTTTTAAAGAAAAATAAATAGATAACAATAAATAACTCTTCGACATTTCCAAAGTTGGTAGTCAAAATAATAAGTAGGAAAGACAACTTCAACACACTTTGCAAAATAAAAACTTGATAAAAAACAAAACTCATTTCATTTGAAAATCTTCAAAGTGCACAAAATACATTACAATTGTATCCAAAACAAAGATTAGAAAAAGACCCTTTGAGCTTCCCCAAGAAAAGATTTCAAGTTCACAAGAAAACATGGGGGATTTTTAAAAATTAAAAATCCCTAAATCCTCCTAAACTCCAAGTTATCCGACCTTATCCTACATTTAAAATCTAGAACTAAAGTCAAAGGTGACAATTGATTTTTTGATTATATTAATAAATAACTTTTTAAAATCAATAATAACCTAAAATTAGTTATAATTTAAAATCGATAATAATGTAAAATCGGTTTTAACCTAAATCCGTAGTAACATAAAATTGGTTATAACCTAAAATCAATAGAAACATAAAATCAATAGAAATGTAAAATCAGTTTGTACTTCAAAATTGGTAAAGTTTAATATTCAGTACAAAAGTACAACTCCTCAAAAAACAGCTTGGAAAACTCTCTAGCCTTCACATTATCCTCTCTTCTATTTTGGATCACATCCTCGGGATCATGTAATATTGTCCTACACTTCTACCAAAAAACTATCTACTCTACCATAGGAACATTTCCAATTCTATCCCCTAGTTGAAAGTTTTTTGTACCCTCTTCAATTTCTATGATGGTAAATAGGGTTAAAGGATGCATATTTTGGTGGTAGCCTTGGTAGTAGCAGGTGCAACCTGAGTACTTTTGGTTGCCATTTCTGTAGCAATGGAATCCACCTCCATTGTGGTTTCAATTCCTTTTTTACTCCTCCCATACTATCTATTTTAGATATAGTTCGTGATGGCGTCCTAGTTAGAAAGGGGGCAACAAATGAAGGTAAAACAAAATTGGGGAAAACTTGGGCATAAGCAAGTTTGTACAACTCCTCGTATTTTTGATAACTAGAAAAAATGTCATTCAAGATTTCAATAATTTGCGTATTATAAAACTCCCACTATTTAGTTCAATTCTTCTTGACCTTTTGCTAGTAAATGAGGAGTTTCGCTATCATGAAGGTGTTTTTGATTCTAATCCCCTCCGATTCAACCATTTGGTGGAAGGTATAATCTACTTATTTAGCCTTATGGGTAAGCAATTGAATTTGCTACTACACATCCTCTAGTTGGTCTTGAGTGATGGGAGCATGGCATGAAAGCTTTTCGATACTTAACTATAAGCATTTAATGGTTTTGGTACTCCCTCAAACCGTCCACTTGGGAGTGCAACTTGGTGTTTAGGTTTACATTCTCCTTCTTTAGTCGCTTAGCTCATTCCATTGCAATTTTGAATTCACGCACATCTATGGCAACAACTAGCTCCAATGATTTTTAGTTCATCTCCACTTTTCAGTACTTAACTTCTAGGTCTTGCCTTTCGACTTGCAAATGGTCTAAATTAGCCTGAATAATGGACAACTTGTTTTGCAGGGTAGGGAGTTGAGCTCAATATTCCTCATTTTTTACCATAATCTTGTCCAACTTGGTTTGCATACTTGCAAAGTTGGATTTGGCAAACTCCAATGCCAAATCATCAAGGCATCTTGTCGAACTTGCATTTATGCTTGGCGTAACTTGTTCTTCAAACATAGGATTTCGACCTTTGCATTGAAAACATCTTCTAACATAGACTCCTTTTCAATATTGGCTGCTTCAAAAGTGTGCCTCAATGTGCTTATTGTTTGCACATTTACTAGGAATACATAGGTTGTCCTCCAAACCTTGCAAAAAGGATTGCCAATGAAGAGATTCCCTTTCCGGTTGAGGTTTAATCCCAATTGAATTAGGGGTGTGAAAGAGGCATATCGAAAATGGGGCCTTTGCATCTATGGGAGTTGACCTTGGGTCCCATCGGAATTGAAGTTCGAAGGAATGTCCATTTCCGATATACCATCAATGCAAATACCTTCACCCTACAACCTATCATGCAACCTCTGGGACAAGGACTGAGTGTGAGATGGTACGGTATTGAAAAACATGAAGGTAGGCCTCATAGGTGAAATTTCCAATGGTGCATCTAGATTTGGACTCCTTGTCCTATCCTACCTTTTCAGGCTTGGCTCACAAGACGGGGATCATTCAGTTGGTGTCTGCTTCCTTGGTGAGGGGGCTGGTAGATGTTGTCACATATGTTCCACATATAAACTACCCATTGTTGGTGGTATGTCTTTTTTCGATGTAGAACCAAAAAATATTTATTAACTCAATTGACCAACTTCTTGTTGTGTTTGGGGAAGACTGTCGAGGTCAATAGGCTCAACCTAAAAAGACATTATCGGCCCCTTCTTCTTCATGTTAGGATTGGGTTTTATTGAAAAGTTATCCTCCTCTTCATCTTTGTCTTCAGATTCTAGTAGTTGGAAAGTTAAATTGACTAGAACCCAATGTTGAAGGATGATAACGACAACTTGGGCTACACCAAATTTCGTTTCCTTCCCAAGGTTTTCTTGTTTTGGTTTGACTAATGTGGATAGAACTTGCAACCGAAAATGCAAATTGTTGAAAACAACTTGAACCCAATTTACCGGTTTTTTACGTTTGCAAAGGCCACTTGAAACATGAGCTTCTTGCTAACATATGTTCCACTAGTCCCCTTGAGCCAAATTGCTTGAATTAACGTTGAAAGTTGGGCAGCATACTTCCTTTGAATTAGGAAACTTTCCAACCTTCCTTTTGCACAAATGTGTTTAATTAGGGGGGCCATCTAAATGTAAAGGTTCGCAACTTCTACAAAGCACATTGCATGTGGCTTTGTGATTTTGATTTGTGGTGGACACAACATCTTCATGATGCAATTTTTGATAATGATGACTCAAGCTCCCTGCACAACAAATTCTATTACATCTACGCTTAACCAAACTATTGACTATAAAAACTCCTTGACTAGATGTTGAATGGGTGTCAACTTGAAGATCATCAAACCGGAAAGCCCAATTGTACGTGTATATGTTATGTCTTTGCAAGCTACCCAACATTAGAACTTGTCCATTTGGTTAAACATAATCCTACTTCCCTCGGAAAGACTTATTATCTTTCTATTTCTTTTAGTTTCTGGTTTTGTCCCCATTTTGGTTTCTTCCTCTTCCTATTTTTGCTTTATAATAACTTTTTGCCTATCTCTTTCTTGTTACAAGAGCCTTTCTACCTCTTCCTTATTCACTCTTATCATTTTGTCGAAAACTAATTTTCTGCACTTTGGGAGTGATTCGAGCAAAATGAGAAAAAAGAAAATGCAAAGGGTGAAATGAGAAAGAGGGTCCCACCTTTATACTCAGTGGGCCAATTGAGTTATTTCTAAAAATAATCATTTTGTTTGTGAAACGCAATATTGATTATTGGATACCAATTCGAATGACACATTGTACCTTTCATTGGATTTCGAAAATGTGTTGTTGCCAAAACGCGACATTAGTGAACTAATGCTCTTTTCTTGTTCTTTTCCGTTGGATACTATTTCAATGAACAAACAAAAAGTGCCAATGGATGCCAAAAGATGTGTTCTACTTTCATCCACTGATTCTCCATCCAACATAACATCCTCCACTATGTTTTTCCCCACATGCATCGGAATTACTACCATGTGAGGATTCATAACAACTAACCTTACATTAGAAGGTGGACCTTGAAGATGGGTTGGTTGGATGCTGGGAGACACTTTGGAAACCATGTATTGTTTTAAATCAAGGGCCAAATGCATGAGTTGATCAAGGGTAAGAATATGTATACTACTTAGTAATTGCTAATTGATTTCCTATACCATGTCCTATTTTTCGATAATTGTTTCATTGTCAACAAAAATCAATTCCGGTTTTTTATGGTTCAGATGATTCTTGCATGGGTGGTTGGCTCCTTGGGGTTGTTTCCATTGTGGCTTCTAATGCTTACATTTGTTGGATGACTGATTTGAAGGTCTTTTGCAACTGCTCTTCCTTTTCCCAATCTTCCATGGTCTTGGTCTTCTAAGGCTCCTTTTCCTATAACAACACCAATCTTGGGTTCTAGCTCTTAATTGTGACAATTAAGACCATGTTGACAATAACTTCATCCTTTTTTAGTTTTGCATTGGAGACTTTGTTGTGAAACATTTCCTATGTCGCTGATTTATGGGGATAGTAAGAATTATTATGTTCTATTGAATTGTAAATGAAACAACAATAGATTGAATAACTTCCTTGATTTCAATTCCCCTGTTTTTCGTGGTTTTCACTCGTTCCTTTCCTTGCTCGAGGAAAAACTTTGTTCATTGAAACTTCTTTTCTCTCCTTTAATTTGTTGTTTGGATTCTTTGGGTTCTAATGATAAAGTTCTTTCAGATGCTTTGGTTTATGACAAAAATCACACATCCTTTCAATTCGAGTGTTATTTGGTGCTCTCTTTGGTTTTTTTAGTGGTTCTAACAATTTTTGATATTTTTTTGCATCTGCCATAGTCTCTTGATAGGTGACTATAGATTCCTTATGCTTGAATAAGTTATTTTGCTTCATTCTTGTAGTTGCGATTTGGAAGTAGGGGACTAATCCAATTTGGAAAAAGGTTATCAACAAGTTGTTGTCCACCTTATGCTAAAGGTAGTTGGCAAGTTTGAGGATTCGATCATAGTAAACCTAAACCTTTTTGTCACTACCATGTTTAATGACTTTAAGAGCCATGTAAACCTATTCATCATTTTGGACGGTGTGGTATCACTTACAGAAGGCAATTTCTAATTCCATAAAAATGCAACCTAGGTGAAATTGCATAAATTTTTTGCCCCACTCCAAAATTACATTTATTAAGGTGAAACAAAACAAGTTGACTATGTTAGTGTCCCTCTTCTCACCATTACCCTGAATGGGTTTTCGAAACACCCAAACATGAACATATGGATCTGTCCCAATAGAATAAATTGGGTACAACAACGATTTCCTTTATGAAGGAGTCATACGAGTAGTGGGTGCCAATGGCAGATACCATGGTGGGTACCATGGGTTCCAAGGGGAACCTTGCTAAGGATTATCGAAAGGCACACCTGTACCTCCAACCAAAAATTCGCCTCCACCTCCACCACTTAGGGGTCCGTCTCCATTCGGGGGTCAACCTCCACTTAAAGGTCCACCACTTCGAAGCGAAGGTTTACTTCCCTTTCTTGGTGGTCTTCCACTCCCATGAAGAGAACTACCACCGCCTCTTATAGGTATCCCACCCCCATAATTACTGAATTTTGATGGGGGGCTTCGTGTGGGTGATTGGAAATAAGGCACCATACTTCCAATAGAAAACCCACTAGTAGGAATAGTTACTGGGGGAGTCAACATAGACATTTGGACACCATGACTTCCTTCAATTGCAACAATTCCGATAGACACCATATTCGGGAAAGGGTATGCCATAAGTTTAGGTGTGTTGGAGAAAGTAAGTGGCGGGTTGTTTGGATAATAAGGATTAGGAATCATTGTCCACAGTTCTTAATGTATGCTGGTAAAATATTATTTCCGATAGGATTCATTATCGGATACTAGTTGTTCAACATTTGACTAATGAAGTAACTTGGGGCAATTGTGAAAGAAGGGGTACATTCAGGTACTATAGGAACCTAAGTCATTAAAATATGGGAGCTAACTGAAATGATAGGTTAGGTGGTACCAAAAATCAATTTAATCGCAAAAATCGGTACTTGGCTAGATCTATAAGGGCAATTTCCAACAACATGTCCAAGACCTCTACAAAAAGTGCAAATATGGCTAGTGGGTGTGGGATCAATTGTAAAAATATCCATTACGAAAATTGTCTGATGTGAATCATGCTCCTCGCAAATATTTATCGTCAAAGAATGGTCTCTGCCATTAGTTTCCAAAACAACCTTCTTTAGAGACTCCACCAAATCCTCGATTATTTTTTAATTTTCAAAATTTTCAATTTCCAAGGCTTGTGTATTGGGTGTAACAGTCTTTTGGTACCAAAAAACATAATTTTCGATGGGGTCCAAACATGGCCCTACAAAGGTTCCGCACTATAGTCACAACCAATCATTCCATCAAATGAATTCCGATGTCAGTTCATATTTTTGGTTTTCATTTTTCAATGTTGATTTTGACTTCTTGTTGTTCTTCCATGTGCAAGGTAGTAAGGCCTTTTCAATCCAACGAAAATGTCTTTGTTGACCAACAAAAAATACATCCCCACCTTCTCACTGCAACGCCTTGTTCATTTGCTTCCTCATATTCCTTGTCAACACAATTGTTATCTTCCACCAACAAAAGTGGTTCATAAGTACAATAAAGATTTTTTAATGTTTTTTCAATTTTGAACAAAAGAATGAATTGCAAAAACAATGAAACTTTTGGAAGAAATTATACCCACTTTTCCAATGAAGACAAATAGTTTCTATGAATCTCTCAACAAGCTGACACCTACTAAACTAGAAATCCTAGTTCTTTATCCCCAGCATGGTTGCCAAATGTTAGGCCGACCTAGTGAATTTGGGTACTTGATTAGAAATCAATACAAACTTGAACACCTCAAATCTACTAGTGTTTAGTGACAAATAATCATTTTAAAACATGTGGAAAATAGCTAGGCAAATAGCCTACCACTTTCTCTTAAGAAAAATAAGTAGATAACAATAAACAACTTTACAACGTCTCCAAAGTTGGTAGTCAAAACAAAAGTAGGAAAGATAGCTTCAACACACTTTACAAAGCAAAAACTTGAGCAAAAAAAAACTCACTTCATTCAAAGATTTGTGCACAAAATACATTATAGTCATATCCAAACAAAGATTAGAAAAAAGACCCTTTGAACTTCCCCAAGAGAAGACTTCAAGCTCGTAAGAAAACGATGAGGGCCTTTAAAAAATGAAAAATCCCTAGAAATCCTCCTAAGTTCCAAATTATCCAACATTATCCTACATCTAGAATCTGGAACTAAAGTCAGAGGCAACAATGGATTTTTTGGTTCTATTAAGAACAACTTCTCAAAATTGGTAGTAACTTAAAATCAATAGTAATTTGAAATTGGTTCTAACTTAAAATTTGTAGTAATGTAAAATCAATTATAACTTAAGATTGGTAGTATCGTAAAATCAAACATACCACAACTATCATGACATTCTTGTAGGCATGGACTTATTTTAGCTTTAGCTCAAAAAGATGAGGTTGACAACATATGACCCTCTCCACACATGTATTACTATGCTTTCCAAATGTAAAAAGATTACCATCAAGTTCCAATGCTTTCAACTATGGTAGAGATCACATATACATCTATAGAGTGTCATTTGCAACCATTGACCACATATACAAGGTCAAGATGTTGAATAACAATGAAAATGAAGTCCCCCAAGCGATTCTACACATGTGACATTCATGACCAATAATTTAGGTAGCTTTGACTAAACATGAAATACCAAACACAATAGTGCATTCGTAGTGAATCCACGTGATTGACAAAAATCCCATTCTTGCAATGATTGTTGTTGTTTATGTTCTTGCCCCCAAGTTACCTTTGCCACTAACCCATTCACAAATGTAGCTAACTAGTTGGCCATGTTCACCATAGCCCTCACAACTCCATATCTTACCGCTGATGTTCAATTAATAGAGTGACATGAAACAAACTTTGCAATGGCTATTGTTGGTAATTCTTTGATCATTGGGGAAGTGGAGTTGTCAACCATTGCCACAAGTGGACGAAGGACTTGCATTTTCCTATAATAATTTGTGTGTGTGTGTTTGGTTTAGAAGAACATGTTATTTATTACACATGTAGTAACATCTTCTAAATTTTAAAAGGTTTGAACTTACTAAAAAAATACATGAAAGTAAAAGATGGAAAATAACATCCATGGATTACCCACCCTACAAATGAAGTTTGAACATCCTTGACAACTTTCCAAGAGCAAAGAGGTTCAACATGAGTTATTAGGTTGTCCAACATTAGTGCTTCAATTTGTAACATCATGTTGCTCCAAAAGTCCCATGGCATGTCACCAACTACAATTTGAATTGTACCAACTTTAGGCTTTCCAAAACTTGCTTGAAATAAATGGACCTCTTCCTCATACATGGGTGTAAGCAAGATAAAATGAACAACTTGATTACTTTGTCAAAATTGAAACAAGTAGATTTAAAATAACAACAAAACCCATTATAAAAATGTGGAACATTGAATGTTTTCATTTGAATGATTAAATATAACATATGTTTACATTAATGTGCATTGATTCTCATATTTCAAATTGTAAAAATAGGTTTTAAATAGGTGTTAAGTAGTTTCTTACAAAAAAAAAAAAGGTTTCTTTTAATGACTTGCTAAAAACATGTGTTGATATTCATTTCCTAATTTATTACATATCAATTTCATTAAATTTTCTAACCAAAAAGTAGGTATGAGCACACATTTCTCAGTTGGTTTCAAATGTATTTTGTATCTATTTTTAAAATTCATTTGTTTTTAATCTTTTAAAAATTAGATTCTTATAAATTTAATAGAGCAAAGTAATGCTACTTGACAAATACTTTCACTTAATTTGATGCTAATTTATGGTAGTTATATGAGTGACATAGGGTTGAAGTGGAATGTCTACTTTTTTTTGTTTACTTTATCTTACTTTGACCCACATTCTCAATTGAGAACAAATCTCGACATCTACTTCTTGGAGGCATTGCTCTAGTAGCTACATTTGGTTACATAAATCAAGGTTTTCATTGTGCATTGTAGACATGGAGGTTCTTTAAGCCTCAGTTCACTAAAAAAAAAACATGTATTTTCAACTGGTCTCTACAATAAAATTTTAATCATAAATGACATTTGCGACTAAAATTTCCTTAGTCGCCTTGGATAAGTCATATGTGATATTAGTCACAAACAACAAAAGGTATTAGATGAAAGAAAAAATCAACAAATTTAAGTTCATCCTTTGATTCCATTGTATACATATTGTCACATGCAATTAAGATGTAACTATTTTGGTCGCAATTGAGGGCAAATGATGTGTTGCCACGTGTTTCAATATTTAATTATTTAAATTACTCTTATTGTTATTTTGAAATAATTTAGGATGTTCAATTCAAATGTTTGAATGATTTTATATTATGACACATGGCCCAATGTAAATAAACTACATGGCACTTTAAAATGAATTTAATAAAAAATATTAATATTAAGTTGGTAGGTATCTAGGTAGATACATAAGTAGGTGCTTATAAACCTAGGCTACATACCTACCTACCTATTTAGGTAAAATGATAAGTAGGTAGGTCCTACCTTCCTAAGCTAAATACATATTCATATAAATAAGTATTTAGATAGGTAGGTATTTAGGTTGACCTAGGTGGGTAGGTCAAACTAGATACCTACCTAGCTAGGTAGACAAGTAGTATGAAGAAGTAAGTACTTTAAAATTGTGCATAATTTGTTTTTTTTTGTTTTGGGTTAAACCTTTTGATTAACTCATTCCATGTGCACATATTTTTTAATGTGAAATTGGATGACCACACCCCTTGTTTATATAGTGTTCCAAATAGGAATGGAGAATAAACAATAAGGGATAAGTTTTGAAATTGCAATTTCCTCACAAAGTAAGTTGTAACTCCAAAATTTTCTTCATGCCTTTTTTTCTTAATTTATATATTTTTAACAATTCAAGTACATGGTTCACTATATAATTAAATAATAATTTAATTAGTAATGATTATATATACAAACTATAAATTATACAATACAAATATTAAGTACTCATTATCAATTATCTAAATAACTAATAATTTCTTAAAATTTAACAAACTAGTTATCTACTTGCTCACAAGTTGTCAATACATAATTCATAGACAATTAATTAAATAAAATATTCAAATATTTATTTTTTATTTTTAAAAATCCGATCGAACTATAAATAATTTAATAGATTTAGAATTATTAAAATTAATTAAAATTTTAAAGACTATTATAAATAATTATTTTCAAATTATAAACAATGAACTAACAATTGTTATTAAGAAGTAAATTCTTACATGATTATTTTTTAAAAATTACATTAATTATTATATATTTACATTTATTGCTATAAAAAATTCTATAGGTAAAGCAATGTTTTTCTATTGGTAATTATATATACAATAATTTGCTAAACATAACATTAATTTTTAAAATTACTATAAATTTAATATAAAATATTATGATAGATGATTAATTAAAGAATAAAAAAATTAAAATAAAATAATGTATAATAATTCCTGAAATTAAATAAAATTAAGATAATTGTTTTAACTACATTAAAAAAATACCAAAATTTTAATTCAGATTTAAAGTTATAAATTACAGATTGTGAATAATTATGTTCAATTAGACAAAATTATGCACATACTAATTAATTCTTATCTGAACTAATTACTATGATTTTAAAGTAATGTAAAATTAATTACATTAATTAATTAATTTTACTGTAAGAATATAGTTGAATATAATATAAAAATCTATGTTATAAAAATCATTATTCAGCATAATTCATAATTAATAAAAAAATTTATTTAAAGCTATTTATAAAAGAAATGTATTATGGATAACACTAGTAGAAAAAACATTTAAAACTCAATCAATAAATTTCAGAATTAAAATATGAATTCTAGATTCCAAAATAGTAATTCAAATATCAAATATCAAATTTTAGATCAAATAATTTTTAAATTATAAAATTCAGAATTGAAATGTCAAATTTTTAATTCAAATAAAATATTCAAAATTGAAATGTCCTTTCTAGACTCAATTAATAATTTTCTGAATTGAAATATTAATTTTGAGAATGAAAAATAATAATTTGGAATTCAAGTTTCAACTATCAAGTCAAATGATTTCTTAAATTGAAAATTTTAAAATTCATAATTGAAATATCAATTTTCATATTCAAATAAAAGTATTCAAAATCAAAATTTTGATTTGTAGGCTGAGTTTTTTTTTTTGAATTCAAATGCTAATTTAGAATTCAAATATCAATTTTTAGATCAAATAAGTTTTTTGAATTTACATTAAAAATTTCGGAATTGAAATGTCAAGTTTCAAATTCAAATAACAATA
>Ga0209208_10000843_pt1 | contig 41679 bp, 34 predicted proteins | sample S1TSphfallax_3_FD_187694 | JGI IMG/M metagenome (GOLD analysis project Ga0209208, IMG submission 187694) | Host-associated microbial communities from peat moss isolated from Minnesota, USA - S1T2_Fd - Sphagnum fallax MG (SPAdes) (version 2) | ecosystem: Host-associated > Plants > Peat moss >... | reverse complement strand
AGCCAGGGGAAGAGTTCCCAGAAGCACCAGATTTGATTAGTAGTTCAATTTGGTATAGTTCCTTCAACTACCAAACGCTAAAATCATGGAGCCGGAGTCGGCGTGTGGTTTCTAAAGTTGAGTATGGAGCCAAGGGAACAAACATTCGCTTTGTTGTCACTTCAATTCCAAGTAATAAAGTTCCACCAGGAAAACTCTACAGAGAAAAATACTGTCCACGTGGCGAGATGGAAAATCGGTTTAAGGAACAACAACTAGAGCTATTTAGTGATAGAACTAGTACACACACATTCGCTGGAAATCAATTGCGTTTGTGGTTTTCTTCTATGGCTTACGTTTTGATGAATGCATTTCGAGAAAGGTGTTTGGTGAAGACGGAATTACAAAAAGCTCAAGTGGGAACTATCCGGACTAAATTGTTGAAATTAGGAGCACTGATTACCGTCAATAGCCGACGGATTGTCATTGCAATTACTAGTTCTTGTCCCTATAAAGAAATTTTCGTAGCGGCTTATAAGTGCTTGAAAAGGCTACCAAATACTGTTTAATCTGAATTTAAAATTTGTCAGTCCGCTCAACTCCTAAATCTCTAATTAATCAAACTTGGGACGGGGATAAAACCCAGTCTAGTTTTATCATGCTTAATTTTATGAATAGAGCATTTTGATTTCATTTCCCGGTAAAATTATAGTGTCTATTGTATCTTAAAAAGTACAGGTTTATACTTAGTTTAATCCTTCAGGTCAATTTGGGTTGATGATGTATCAAAAAAATGTCTTACATCAGGTCATATAAATCGATTTTTGATTTTTTGTGAGAAATCCGGGTATAATCCTTACATTGCAACTATTTCTACTTTTTCAGCAGACCCTAATTAGGGGTTCTCGAATATTTTAACTCGAAAAGTGCAAGACTGTCATTTTAGTAGAGTAAAAACCGTGTTTTTTCCACAACTACCCTAACAACCAAAAGTTCCCTTTCTACACAACAATTTGACTTTTTCCGCAGACCCTAATTACAATCCAAATTCAGAAAAATATGGTCAAAACACATATCTTGGCAATTCTAGCACCCGTTCCAGAGATGCACTTGCTTTCAGCGATAGAAAACATAGCGCGCTTAAAAAATGAACTCAGTGATGAACTAATTAAAACCGCCTTTGGCAGTAGGGATTTTGAGTTATTTCGGAAAGCTGATGAGTTACGGGGAGATCAAAGTATAGAAGTATTCATTTATGCTTCTAAATCAAGTGCAGACCAACCTTTAAATTCAGAAGCATCTTGGCATGGTTTATACATTGGTCATGTCAACTCTCGCAATGGGAGATACCCAGGTAACCCTAAGTTTCGTCCACCCTCTACTATCACTGACAAGCCAGATTCGGCTATCTTTTGGGAGGTGCAGGACTTGAAACCATTAACTCCTCCTATTAAAATTGGCTCTTTAAGGGGATTAAATACAAAACAGTCTTATAGTTCTCGGTTCATTCCTGAAGGTCCATTGTTAATTGAATATCCTTAAGATTTCGGCTCCAATTTAGAGACCCGTGCTGCCAAGTTATCAACACGTTCTTTTAATTCCACCACTAAAGTTGCTAGGTGCTTAAACATAGGATCGCGTTCTGAGAGTGGTGGAGAAACTAGGTCTCTCGAAGGTGAAATTGGCCGGGTTGAGTTGGCATGATATTCAATCTGATTTAACCGCAACTCTACATTTCTTAATTGTGCTTCTATGTTGTTAAGCCGAGATTCAATTAGCTGCGGTACGGCAGGTTTAGCAAATAATTCCCCCCATAAGAATATCAGTAGGACTGCAATTAATAATAATCTGTTAAACATCCTTCGCTAATTGAGAAAAAAGCTGTTGCCAATGGATTGATTTAGCAGGATTTTCCCCTGCCTTGACCTCAAAGGTGAGGTAGGACGCTTGTGGTTGTACTAAGGACTGAGTGCATAGTTCAGCTACATCGTCGCGGCTAATTTTCCCACGAATATTGTCCCCTTGCTCACAGATTAATTCCTGGCCTCCTGTTTCTTCAGTTAGGGCACAGGGTCTAATAATTGTATAGGGAATTCCACTAGCCCTGATACTATCTTCTCCCCGCAACTTCCAAGTTAAGATTCCACCTAATTGATCATTTAATCTCACTGCTGGTGGTTCTGCCTCTAAATCAAGACCGGGTCTTCCGGGACGAGTTACCCCGGCAGAACTGACCAGGATAAACTGTGGTAAAGTTTCTCCTCCGTAGGCTTTTAGGGATTCTACCTCCAAGGCAAATCCCCCTGGGGAAAACTTGGGATTTAGGGCCCCATCATATTCAAATTTACTTAACATTAGTTGCAATGAGGTGATGCGGCTGAGGTCAATTGGGGGACAGTCCTTAACGGTTTTGGCTCGAAATACGGGGACTAAATCGGCAAAGGGGACAAAAACATCCATCCATGTATCTGCTACGGTGTCGAACCCGAAGCAGTATCCAACCCCGTCCCACACTGTCTCTGTCCGCAGGAAGATTTTATAACGCTGACCATCTCCCTTGACCCGCAACTTTACACCCTGATAACCAGATAAATTGCAGGGAGAATCAAAGTTTTTCGTTCTGACAGAAGCAAATCCCCCGGAGTTAGCGGTGGAGACATTACCAGCAAACAAAGCTGTATTTTCTAAGATGAGGAAATTGCTGGCACTCACCCCACCCATAACTACATCATCTAAGGCACCCCAGATATTTTTTAGTTCTTCAGATTTTTTGCTGAAGTTAAATATGGTTTTTTCCCCCACTGGGGGTAGGTATTTGGCTGCTGCTTCTACGAGGTTTTTCACCCCACGATAGTCCACGTTCTCTGGAGTATCACCGACGATTTCTGGCTGGTAAAATTTGATGCCTTGATAATACTTAGCTCTATCAGCTGTGTCCCCCTCCACTGGTTGGACACGCACTGATGTACAGCAGATGACAGCTTGGATATTCGCCATGACCAGGGGGGTCAGGGTTTCAAGTTGGGTGATATCGGCAAATACTAAGTCTACATCATCACCAAGAATATTCCGTGCTTTCTCCAGGTTTCGCACCAGCGATCGCACTTGATACCCCTGTTGCCGCAGTCGTTGAACCACCCGCTTCCCGACTCCACCTGTTGCCCCTGCTACTAGGATGATACCCATATTCTTACCTCCCTTGGATCTATCTTGATTGATTAACTGCTGAAACCAGTTCAGGACAGGAATTGCCTCAAAATAGGTTAGGGTTTCGATGAACCTGCCTAAGTCCCATTGAGAACGATTTTCATTACTCACAGATGGGTCCTCATCACTGTCTCTAGTTTATCTCACCGAAGAAAGGCTCCAGGGCAGAAGTCGGAAAATAGATTTTTTGCCCTCTGCCACAGGGTCTGAATCCTGACAATTTATTGATGAAAAACCAAAAAATCTGGATTTCGAGACGCGTAGCGCCAGAAATACTATATCCTAATTAAATCCCCTAAATTTATTTATGGGGATTCTCCTGCCTCCTTACGATTTGCCCCTGAAACTATTTGTGTGGGATCTGGACTCTTAACCGGAGAAATGTACGGACTTTTTGGGAAAATTAAATATGATTCCTATAGTAATACCTTTGCCAAAATCAGAGCCTTAAAAAAAATTTCAGCAAAAATCCTCATAAATAGGGTCTGCTGAAAAACTCCCCAAAGTGAATCTAGATGCCACACAGCAGCAAAAATATGGACTCTAGGAGCTTGGTTCACCGATTCAACCCCAGATTTTCTGCCCAAGTGCAAGTATTTAGGGACTCCAGATGCAATAATCTTGCACCTGTTTAGGGTTGAAATCCTGCTCTAGAATGGGTTTTATCCTTATTCAGCAAGCCCTAAATAAGCATTTAGACAACCCTGTACGCATAATGGTTTCGCTCCGAAGAGCCTCCCTTTCGGGGTAATGTTAGCTATGTGCAAAGCACACGCTTCGCGAACGACCTCTTATAAGAGCTTGTTGGGACTAGCAGCACTGTCTCAGGGACCTTAAGACTGTTTAACCACTAGCGACAGAGCCGAGGATAGCTTGGCATCCCAGGGTGTCGTGACTCAAATAACGTTTACCTATTACTAAGTGGTCTGGTCAGCACAGCTTGTTTGATTTCTCTTACAGAGCTTCAGCCCTTTCAGGGCTGGGTTGCTGACAGCTATGGCATTGAAAATTGGCGAAGTAATCGATTTTTGAAAAAACTCCGCATCAAAATTTTAACCTATCCAAAATTAGTCTGATACCAAGCCGTCAACGCTACAGCCAAGGCATCTGAGGCGTCATCTGGCTTAGGTATGTCCTCCAAATCCAATGCTTGTGCCACTGCCTCCTGTACCTCCAACTTATCTGCGTTCCCGTATCCCGTCAAAGCTTGCTTAATTTGGGCCGGGGTAAATTCCACATAAGGAAGGCGACGTTGACCCAAAACTAAAATTAATACACCTCTGGCCTGTGCAACAACGATAGTATTCGACATACGATAGAAGAATAATTTCTCAATTGCAACTAAATCTGGTTGCCACTCCTCCATCAGGGTGTGTAAATCGTCGAACAAGGTACACAATCGCTGTCCCATTTGAGCATCTGCTGGTGTACTTATCACCCCAAAATCTAACATCTTTACAGTGGCATCCTGTACTGAGGTTTGACTTTGCTGGCAGGTAATTAGCCCAAATCCTAAAATTGCTAGTCCTGGATCTATTCCTAAAATTCGCTTTTCCATGGAATTTACTTTTGCTAAATCAGGATGTTATTTGAGGTATGCATTTAGCTATCAGTAGGTTGATGACTTAACTAAAAGTAAAAAACATAATAATTCCTCACCTGGTCTTTAAACCAGGTAGTGTACATTTTCTGTTAAACATTGTTTGTACCACTGCTGTGAACTAGGTATGTCAATCGGTTTTCTTAGACAAGCCCTCCACACTCTCCAACAGCAATCACGATCTCACACCCCCTATCGGGTTAGCCAGTGGTTCAAATGGTTATCCCCTGGACTCTCAGTGAAACGGTGGTTGCTAATTACTGTCAGCGGTGTACTACTGGCATCTTTGGGATTCGCTATCTGGATTAAGCTAACGCCAATTTTTTTGGCACTGGAGTTGTTGCGGGACTTTTTAGAAGCCATTACCAACATCGTACCTAACTATATCAGCGGACCTTTAGTAATTCTGTGTGGCTTGCTGCTACTGCTTTGGGGACAAACCCGTACCGTAGGCTCAATTACGAAGGTTCTAAGACAAGAAGGGGGTGAGGAACTGATAGATGTTCTCCTGGCCCATCGTCGGCTGTACAGAGGTCCAAAAATAGTAGCAATTGGTGGTGGTACAGGACTTTCATCTCTACTTAGAGGATTGAAAACTTATAGTGCTAATATCAGTGCCATTGTCACCGTAGCTGATGATGGTGGGTCTTCTGGACGGCTACGCCAGGAATTTGGAGTTCTACCACCAGGGGATATTCGCAATTGCTTAGCGGCACTGGCAGATGAAGAGAAGTTATTAACAGAATTATTCCAATACCGCTTTCGGGCAGGAGATGGCTTGACAGGCCATAGTTTCGGAAATCTGTTTTTAACAGCAATGAGTGATATTACCGGAGATTTGGAGAGAGCTGTGGCTGCTAGTTCCAAAGTTCTGGCAGTGAGAGGGCAAGTACTACCTGCAACCCTCAGCGATGTTCGCCTCTGGGCAGAACTAGCTGATGGTCGCCGTATTGAGGGTGAGTCTAGTATTCCCAAAGCAGGAGGGAGAATTGTCAAAATTGGCTGTATCCCTGCCAACCCACCAGCCTTGCCAGCAGCGATTAAAGCAATTAAAGAAGCCGATTACATCATTATTGGTCCAGGTAGCCTCTATACTAGCCTAATTCCCAATTTATTAGTACCAGAAATTGCCGATGCGATCGCTGCCACAAAAGCCCCCCGCATCTATGTTTGCAATATCATGACCCAACCAGGGGAAACCCAGGATTATACAGTTGCCGATCACATCCAAGCAATTGATGCTGCTTGTGGGCAAAGACGACTATTTGATGCGGTACTAGTACATAAAAAAACTCCCTCGGCGCAAGCACTTATCCGTTATGCCCAACAGAAATCCCATCCTGTATATCTAGACAGAGAAGCTGTCATCCAGCTAGGACGGCGGATAGTGCCCGCGAATATTTTACAGGAAGATGAAACAGGTTATGTACGTCACGACCCGCAAAAACTAGCCCGGGTCCTGTTACGTTGGTATAGTGGCGTCCATCATGGGAAGTCAAATACCCACCGTCATACTTGAAGATTATCAACTACCTATCACTAAATCTGAGGATTTTGGATTAGGGGAGAATTGATCAATCTCTCCCCAGCTCCCTCCACTTATTAAAGGTGATAGCGAACCGCCGCGATTGCTTCAAGGCGATCGCCTCTCCAAGGAGTTAAGTGTCGATTAACAAGAAAATTGGGTTCTTCCCGACTTAGCGCAGCATGGCGTTAGCCATAGCCCATCCCTCAAAGCCTGAAACAACGTAATTTCCTTGATTCTACATGATGGTTGGTTTGTACAGTGCGTAAGTCCTACCTCTCATGGCGACTGCTATAATATCTAAACAGATGTAATGGAGAAATCAGCATGAAATAAGCGCAAAACTCACCAGAATCTCAAAAATTAATAGGAGAGATGATAATGGTCAGCAGCCTTAAAGAACTAATTGATGAGCCAAAATTGGGTGATGGTAATGACCCAGAAGAAAAGTTTATCAGTAGTGGTGTGAGTTGGGAAAGCTATGAATTGCTATTGGCGAAAATAGAAAACAATTCTCATTACCGTGTTAATTATTTAGATGGAATATTAGAGATCGTGTCGCCATCAATCAGGCATGAAAGAATCAAAACGAATTTAGGGATGCTACTAGAGCGTTTCTTCTACAACAAACGTATTCGTTTTGTACCTATGGGGAGTTCTACTTTTAAAAACAAAGCAAAAAAAGCTGGTGCAGAACCAGACGAGTGTTACTGCATAGGTAAAGAGAAAAAAGTACCAGATTTAGCTATAGAAGTAGTTTTCACTAGTGGCAGTCTCAGCAAACTGGAAATCTACCGAAGATTAGGAGTTGCAGAAGTCTGGTTTTGGGAGACAAACCAGTTTAAATTATACCATCTAAGGGACAATTTCCAGGGGGAGCTTGCCACTGTTTATCCTGATACTTATGGGTATGAAGCTCTGTCTAAAAGTAAGATCCTGCCAGAATTAGACATTTCTTTGCTAGAGCAATGCCTGACAATCTCGGATTCAATTCAAGCTATTGACGAATTTGAGCAGGGGTTGAAAGCAGCTTCGGACCGTTTGCCCTAACTTAGACAGCCAGCGCAGCTTCAAAGCGGAATCAACGCAGACAAAACCCTGATAAACACTGCAGTTAATTTCATCATTACTAATTAGGGAACCGGACAGAAAAAATCACCCCATAAGCATTACGTACCTGAAGTGGAAAAGGTGGAGGCAACTGGACTATTTCTTGTTGTGCTGCATGAGGTTGGATTTTACGTTGGGATGATTTTTTATTTTGAATTCCCTTAATTGACCGAATAAAGGCTCCAGAGTAGTTATTGCTGGAGTCGGAAAATATATTTTTTGCCCTATGCCACAGGGTCTCAAGCCCCTAAATTTATTGATGAAAAACTAAACGGCTGATTACTAGACTTTTGCCTAGGGAAAAAAAGCCTGCCTGTTAATCTCTTAGTTATTTTAAAAGTAAAGCTCCGACCCGTTTTTAGTATATGGGGATTCCACCTGCTTCCTTACAAGGGGTTTTCGGACTTAACGGAAAAAGTCAGATTCCCAAGATCCCGCTGGTTCAAAAAATCCAAAATCTAAAATTCTCCAACACTCAATGACTAAAATTCTCCTTACAGATGTTGAAGCTACCTTGAACTTGGGTATGACGCTAGGTGAATCTTTGGCCGCTGGTAATGTGATTCTACTTGAAGGTGATTTAGGGGCTGGCAAAACTACTCTAGTGCAGGGTGTTGGTAGAGGTTTAGGCATTACGGAAAAGATTGTCAGTCCTACTTTCACTCTGATTAACGAGTATAGAAGAGGACGTATCCCCCTTTATCACTTAGATTTGTATCGTTTAGAACCACAGGAAGTAGCGGCTCTGAACTTGGAAACGTATTGGGAAGGTATTGAAGTAGTACCAGGAATTGTAGTGATTGAATGGGCTGAACGAATGCCTTACAAGCCAGATAGTTATCTTACTGTACGCTTAACTCATGGGCACCAAAGTGATGGCGTTCGGGTAGGGTCTGGAACAGAAGTACCTACTGTAGGTGAACGCTATGCTGAAATCATCCCCCAGAATTTCAGTTATTCCTAAGAACAGGCCACACGAAACCCAATTCCACTCCCCCATCCTTGGTCTGCTTGATCCCAGTGGCGTTGTGCTGAACGACAGAGGCTAGGTAGGCAGTACCAAGAACCGCCTCGTAATACACAGCGACTTTGAATCCCATCCTCTTGCCAAACTCTGCCGTCGCTGGGCGCGTTTTCGTAGCTGTCGTGCCAAGGATCAGCACACCACTCCCACACTAATCCATGCATATCCGATAGTCCAAATGCATTAGCTATGCCAAAACTCCCCACTTCAGTAGTTTGATGATAATAATTACCTTCTGGACCTAAGCCATAAGTGTAGCTGCCATCGTAATTGACTAGGGCGGATGTGATAGTTTCGCCGAAGTGAAAGGGGGTTTTTGTGCCGGCGCGGCAAGCATACTCCCACTCAGCTTCGCTGGGTAGGCGATAATCTCTCCTGGTGACTTTGCTCAGTCTGGCACAAAATTCTACAGCATCATGCCAGGAGACCTGATCTACAGGGAGGTTTTTGCCTTTAAAGTTTGATGGGTTGGGATTGAGGGAGCGATTGATGGGTTTTAAATTAGCCATCTTCCACCATTGGGCTTGGGTGATTTGAAATCGGCTCATGTAGAAAGGCTTGATTGTTACCTGATGTTGTGGTCCTTCCTGACTTTCTCGCCCTGCTTCTGTTTCTGGTGATCCCATCCACAGGGTGCCCCCTGGCTGGGCAACCATCTCTAGATAGATATTGTCTAGGTCTTCTTGAAAGTAGCTGGCTTCACCTATGTATAAGTTAGTTTGTCTTCCCAGCGTATCTAGGGTTACTACTTTAAAAGTCAATGTTTGCATGGTTATCACCCTGTGATAGGGTTGTGCCAGAATCGTCATCGGCTTCAATGGTATCAAATAAGGGAGAGAAGCTGTTCAATTCTGCGATCAAGGCTGGACCATTACTGAGAATTACACTCAAAATCGGATCTATGGGAAGGAATAACCCGGCAAGTACTACGCTAATGGTGGGAATGGCAATCAGGGCGGTGTTTTGGTAGATAATATTCATTGCCTGTTTAGCAATGCTAATGGCACGGGGTATACTCCGTAGATCATCATCTATGACCACATCAGCAGTTTCACGGGCAATATCACTGCCTGTGGCAAAGGAAATCGAAACATCAGCATAGGCTAGGGCGGCTGCGTCATTAATTCCTTCACCGACAAAGGCAATGGTATGTCCTTGGGTTTGCAGTTTTTGGATCACTTCGACTTTGCGATCAGGAAATGCTTCTGCGTATACATGACTATGGGGAATTCCCAATTCCTGGGCTACATGAGCGGCTACCCGTTGGCTATCACCTGTCAGGATGTAGATCTCCTGATTTTGGCTGTTGAGTTTAGCTAGAACCTGGGCACTTTCAGGGCGAGCTGGATCAGTATACAAAATTACTCCAAGTAATTGATGATCTCTAGCAACATAGACTGTGGAGTTGCTACTGATCTCTATATCGGGATAACACTGCTGAATAGTGTTAGTATTAATACCTTCTTCCTGGATCAGGCGATGACTGCCGACTAAAATCCGTTGTCCCCCAATTTGGGCAACTACACCAAACCCAATGCGATAATCCCAGGCTTCACACGGTAGTCTAGGGATGTTCCGTGCTAGGGCGTAGCGGGTGATTGCACTGGCCGCTGGATGTCTATTACCCTCTTCGGCAGATGCAGCAATCTGTAACACTTCCGTTTCCGATATTTCTGAATTTACTGTAATAATTGATACTACTTCGGCTTTGCCTTGGGTGAGTGTTCCAGTTTTGTCAAAGACAACTACATTTATTTGTGAGAGTTTTTCTAAAGCTCGACCACTGCGGATGAAGATTCCCCTTTTAGCTGCGTATGTCAGTGCTGCAATCATCGTGGAAGGTACGGTGATGTTGATAGCCTGGCTAAAGTCCAGGTGGAAGAGGGAGAGCGATCGCGATATATCTTGGGTGAGGGCAAAAACTATTCCACTCAAGAGCAATGCTGGGGCTATGGTGCCATTAGCAACTTGGGCGGCATAGTCTTGGACTCGTGTATCATGTACTGGGGCAGATTTCAACATCTCAACGGCTATACCTACGCGAGTGTCTTTGCCAATGCGTTTGGCTAAAATACAAATCTTGCCTTCCAATACAAAGGTGTAGGCATGAACTACCTGCCCTTCGGAACGGGAGACTATGCTTGACTCCCCTGTGAGTTGATGTTCATCAATTAGGGCTGTACCTCGTAAGACTCTTCCTGCGACGGGGATGGCTTCCCCTGGATAGACAATTACTCGATCACCTTTGTGTACATCTTTGAGTGGAATTTGCTGTTCCTGTCCATCGCGCTCAATTCTGGCGTATTGGTTGATACTAAGGAACAAGTCCATGGTCTGGCGTTCACTGGTGCGGGCTGTGGCATCTCGCAGGGCATCACCTATTTCTATTAAACTCAGCATGAGTGCCGGCCCAACGTAGTCACCACGAATGGTGTACAGACATAGCCAGAGGGCTTCTAGAATCTCCGAATTTAGTCGTTGTTCTTGGAGTATTGTTTGCAGCAACCGATGCAGAAAAGATATAGACGCAGCTGCAATTAGGGCAATAATTATCAATCCAGGGATGGGGAGGAAGAATTGACTCGACAGTACTGCTAAAGTCAAACTTAAAATCGGTAGTCCTATTCGCTCTATCAGCTCAATACCTGGTCTTAGTTCCGGTTTACTTGGTAGTGTCTCCACTGACAGGTCAACTTCACTAGCTTTTTGAATTGCATTCCACAGATTTTCTTTTACTGTCTCGATAGTTGTGCTGTGATCGTAGTATAGAATTAGTGAGCTAGTAGGCTGGCTAATCCTAACCATAGTAGTAAATTCAAAAGATTCCACCAAATATCTGAGGTTTTGAGTATACTGTGAGTCTACTGCTAATCTAGGTACTCGGACACGTAACCTTTCCCTAGTACTGTGGATAATTTGGTAACCCATAAGATTAGTTTATGATGAAGATTTAATGTTTTGGATCAAATCCACTTAGTTAAAGCCACTGGGTTCGATTTTTGTTACTTACAACTGCTAATAGTAACGTGGATGTGTCGGAGTTTACTTAAGCCAGGGAATTTAACTACTATAATACAGGAGTATTTAAGAGTTTTTGCAGTTTGTCTAGTGTCAAATCAGGGCAAGCATCAAGGATATCCCATTACAAAGAGAGGCTCTAGGTCAGGAGGCAGTTCTTGCTGGAGAGAAGAAAAAGTATAGATAAAAACTTTAGTTCTGGGCCTAGAGCTTAGTTCAAAAAAAGAATTGGATCGAGACTGCTTGCAGCAAGATCCAAAGCGTCCTTGCTTGAATCCCACTCTTTTAAGGGTGGTTCCTCCTAGGTAGTCATGCAAAATTAATTGCACATCTAATTTGGCTATGTTCCTTATCCAGCCAAGGATACAGATTTTTAAAGTAGGCAATTAATTTTGCACAGGTACTTACCTCCTGAACTGACTTTTCCCGTTATCTTTTCGTCGGAGGCTCCAGGGCAGTTCTTGCAAGAAGGAAAAACTCCTTTTTGTCTCAAGGATGATTAAACTTCTGCCCCCTGCAAGAACTGCCTCTCTCTATGCAGGGGTTTTCGGACTTAACCGGAAAAGTCAAATCCCTTTACCCGTCCTAATTTTGAATTTTGAGATGATTTACGAAGTTGTTCATACTACTGCAGGGCGTTGCCGGATTCGCATACCTAGACTGAGAACGGATTCTACTTTTGGTAAATCCCTCAGAGGTATCATTTTGTCGTTGCATTTTGTCGATGAAGTTCGCATCAACCACCTAGCTAAGTCACTGATTATCAGCTACGCAGTGGATATGGGGAATGCTGAGGAGTATTTTGTCTCCTGTATTCATCAGGCACAGATGATTGGAACTAATCCAGAATTGGGTTGGGAAGGAGAAGGTTCAGACATAAGGGCAGATTTAAGTCTACCCTTTCTCTCCCTAAGTTTAGCAATCTTGGCAGCTCCTTTGGAAATATCACCCTTAATAGTAAGTGTAGCTATCGCTGGGGCAGCAATACCGTGGTTTTACCGAGCAATGGATGGTCTAGTACATAATAAGCCTAATATTGACATGCTAGATTGCCTATGGATAACTTTCCAAACCCTGCGGGGAGAATATATAGCCCCGGCGCTCAAAACCAGCCTAACAGGAATCCGGCAGAACCTGAGGCATATAGTTACAGAGGAAAAAACTCAAAAGGCCTTGGAATTATTGACCTTCCTCAACCAAGAAGTAGTAGTCAAATACCAGGGGTGGGAAAAGACCCTCCCTGCTAGGGAGTTACGGGCCGGGGATTGCCTTCTACTTTCTGCTGGTCAGATCATTCCTGTAGATGGACAGATTATATCTGGCAGAGGGTTGGTGAACTGCTACCCCCTTACAGGGTTAGCCACACCTGTGAGCTGCTCAACAGGGGACGAAATTTATGCCTCCTGTATACTAGTGGCAGGGGAATTGTCTGTTTTAGTGAAACGCACAGGGCACAATACTCGCATCGGACTGGCTGCTGAGGTGATGTTATCCGATGGGTTCAATGATTTGGCCATCAGCAGCTATCAAGCCGAATTTGCCAAAAACGCCATTTTCCCGACGGTGCTTTTAGGATGTACTATTTTTGCCTTAACTGGCAATCTGGGCCCAGCAATCTCCCCATTTCAACTCAACTTTGGTAGCGGTGTCTCTATTACTACATCCACCACTGTTCGTTCGGCGTTGACTCACGCTGCCTACAATGGGATTTATATGCCCAGTGGTCGAACTTTAGAGACCCTAGCTAAAGTAGATACCCTGGTAATTGATTACTCAATGCTGGGAAATCACAGCCTCAGCGCCATTTCTCTCCTCCAGGGACAAGGTATTGCTATTTACTGGCACAACTATGACCCTTCGGAACCGGAAAAAACTACTCTGCAACCCTTTGGGTCCCATGACCACTATCAACAGTTGGTGGATCTACGTGAACTAGGGAACCAAGGCAGAACTATAGCGGTGGTGGGCAAATGTGGTTATTTCAACCCAGTATTTGCTTGTGCAGACCTGAGAATTTCCCTAGCTACGGAGGATAATTTCAGGGAAAAATCTCTAGGATCAGACATGGTACTACTTGACCATGACCTGTGGGGGTTGACGATAGCTATCGCCCTGGCTAAACAGGCTATGACAGCAATTTATCAAAACACAGCGATCATAGTTATCCCCAACTTACTGAGCCAAATCGGTGGAGGGATGTTCTTAGGCATAAACCCAACCTGGAATGTAATTGTCAACAACAGTTCGGCATTTATTGCTGAATTCCTCAATATTTCAGATCCCACCTTCCCAGTTTTGCTGAATAGAAGTAGGTCGGAGGTTAGATACAGTCCAGACTTCCAAGATCATCAAGGGATGGTACTAGGCTCCTGATGAGGAAGGGGGAAAAGTAAAGTAGACTCAACCCCATTTTCCTTTGCCAAGTCTGAATTAGAAAGACAAAATCCTCTTAATTTTGTCCAAAACTTAAATATCAAAAACCACGATTGTCTTAAATAAATTGACAAAAAGTATAGCTTAAGTTAGAGGTAAAACAGGATTTGACAATTCCATACCTGCTTCTACTCTAATTAGTGGGTTTGAATTACACTTCCTCAGACATAATTCCTGTATTTAGGTCTGAAGACTTGATTAGCAAGACTTGATTTTTCAGGTTTAGTCAGGAAAAATAAACTTAAGTCTAACAACTTGTAGGCTCTCTTGGTGTTAATTTAACCTTATCCAATGTCCACAGTCCGCGCAAGCGGACTTTATTAATTGGAGTAATATCCATACCCTGAGTTGTCAAACAAGCTGTTAGCTATTAATTTAATTTTCGACCAATCATAATTACGGTAAATTGTTGTAACTATGACCAGAAAAAACTCTACATATTAAGGGTGTGTAATATTATGTTATGTGGTTTGCAAGTAACTGCCTCTACTGTGATTCGCTGAATGCTGTAGTTAATTATATTCTAAACGCCGTTTAACTAAAGCTGGCTAATGTCATTAATTGTAGTGGTTGATTGGGAATGATTAATCTGTTTTCTCCTAATCTAAAATTCTTCAGGTCAGGCTGCTTGCCCTTTAAGTAGGCTAGTGTAATGTGATGCGAATTTATCTCAAAAAAATAGCAAAATTAGACATTACTGGGGGATTTTGTAAGCTTTATTATGAGTTAAAGTTTTAATAAGCTTCATAAAAAATTCATGTTAACTACGTATTACACTGTAATACGTAGTTCGTCGAGTCAGAAACTGATTGACGAAAAAAAAGACATTGCTGTTGTCACAGTAATTGCCAAATCAACCACAGGCTGCATTTACTATGGATACGCTTACTATCACTACCTCTTCAAAAATACTGCTTGTAGATGACGACTTCAGCGTCCGTAATCTCATCTATCGTTATCTAAGTCGGAAATATCAAATAGAATCAGCAGCAGATGGTAAGACAGCACTAGCGCTATTTGATCAATTTAACCCTGCTTTAGTAATTTTGGATTGGAACTTGCCAGATGCTAATGGCTATCAACTGTGTCAAGAAATGCAACGTCGGACAAATGTCCTAGTAATGATACTGAGTAGCCGGAATGATGAGGCAGACAAAATTAGGATTCTGTCTGTAGGCGCAGATGATTTTATGACTAAGCCATTTAGTCTAGCAGAAGTAGAAGTCAGAGTCGAAGCCCTGTTGAGACGTGTACGCTATGTTAATCCCTTGCCTTCACAACGCCTCGTCTTTAGGCAGCTAGCAATTAACATTGACGGTCGGGAAGTGACACTTAATGATAAACCTTTAAACTTAACAGCCTTGGAGTTTAATATTTTATATTTCCTAGCCAGTCATCCTGGTCAGGCTTGGAGTCGTCCCCAGCTAATCCAAAAAATCTGGGGTTGTGATTATGTAGGCGATGGACGAGTAGTTGATGTACACATTGGTCAACTTCGTAAGAAGATGGAAGCTGATGCCAGTATTCCAGAGTTTATTAAAACCGTTCGGGGTTATGGCTACAAGTTTGATCCGCCACAAGTCGGAAATTAAGTAGGGTCTGCTGAAAAACTCCACAAATCGAATCTATGTGACACACAGTGCCTAAAATGGGGACTTCAGGGGTTGGTTTTTCAAATTCACCCCACGATTTTCTACCAAAGTGCAGGAATTTTGAACATCTATTTACCATAGTCTTGCACCTGTCTCGAATAAAAACGATTGAAACCCTTATTTAGAATAGGTTCTAGCATTATTCAGCAAGCCCTAAGTAGCAACATCGCTAACTAGAGCGCCAGTCGAGTAGAAGTAGTTGACGTATAATCCAGGATATGGGTGTTGTTTAAATGCAATGGTGGAACACCGACTGGAAGCGTTGGTGTCGCCTCAGCTTTTGCATCGCTTAAAACTCGACCTAAATATTTAGCCATAAATGGGCGTTTTGACCAGGAACACATAATTTTGTGTTTGTCAATATAGACGCTTTATTGCTCCCCTTAATTCATGTGCAGTTTCCTTTAATAATTCTTTTAACGCTTCAGTTAATTTTATAAACACCTCAAACACCTCAAAATTCAACAATGGTTGAATTTACTACAAAAAAGAGGGGTGGGGACCCGCCCCCTCTCCGTATCAGAATAGTTATTACACTCATACTGTGACTTTTTAATATTTTATTTTCTGGAAGTCCCTTACACAAACTCTGGGCTGGAATCCTTTATCCAGTCTGGATAAGACTAGATATTAGTTTGTAAATATTCCTGTTCGGTTACTTATTAGGGGTATACTCTTGGCAAGATATGTCATCTACCGATATCAATGAAAATCACTGTCATGAGCTTTAATCTGCGCTACGATAAGCCAGATCCAGGCAGTTGCCAATGGCAAAACCGTGTCGGAGCGATCGCCTCCCTTATCAAACACTACCAACCTGATTTACTGGGTACTCAAGAAGGTAAACCCCATCAACTCCAAGATTTACAAACCTACTTACCCGAATATAAAATAATTGGCGGCGATCGCCTGGGGACCGGGCAAGCTGAACACTGCGCTATCTTCTACCTTCCCCAGCATTTGCACCTTCAACAGACCCAAGATTTTTTCCTCAGTGATACCCCAACAATTGCTGGTAGTATATCCTCTAGTTGGGGGAATCGGTTACCACGCATGGCAACTTGGGGAAATTTCCAAGTTAATAACCCTGCCGTTTTCATCACTATCCTCAATACCCATCTAGATCACGAAGCACCTCAGGCGAGAAATTTAGGTGCAGCTTTAATTACCAAATATTTAGGGACATTTTCTCCAGACAAATACCTCCTGGTCACCGGGGATTTTAATGCTAATCCCAGCACCCCAGAACGGCAAATTTTTCAACTACCGTTAGCTAACGGGCAACAACTACAGGATACTGTAGCTACACTGCCCCTAGAACAGCAAAACACCTTTCATGAATTTACTGGTCAAGCATGGAACTCCATAGATACTGTATATTGCGATCGCCAATTTCATTTAGAGAAAATAATCATTGATTGTCAAAAGTGGTTAGGTGTTTGGCCATCTGATCATTTTCCGGTAATTGTCAGGTTGGTGATTGATGAATAGTTTTGCTGACTCCCCCAATTTTATGGCTGAGGTACAGCTATTTTTTGATCAACTACCTGCTCATCCATAGCATTTTCCTCAACTCTTTTTCTAAAAACGTCTCCCTCAATCGTCTCTTGATCTATCAACAAATCGACTAGTCGCTCGAAAACTATCCTATTTGCTTTTAACAATTCCTTGGCTTGGTGGTAACAAGTATTGATAATTTCCCGAACTTGTAAATCAATTTTGCTAGCAATTTCTTCAGAATATTCAGATTTAGTCATCCAGTCACGACCTAAAAATACTTCACTACTCTGATTTTCCAAGGACAAAAGCCCGAGTTCTGACATCCCAAATTTTGTCACCATCTGCCTTGCCATACTTGTAACCTGTTGCAGGTCATTTCCTGCTCCTGTGGTTACTTCTGATCTACCAAAGACAATTTCTTCGGCAGCACGACCACCTAAAGTTGCTGTAATTCGATCTTTAATCTGGGAACGGGAGATTAATCCTTGTTCTTCGTTGGGTGTAAACCAAGTTAATCCTAGAGCTTGTCCTCTGGGAATCAGGGTAACTTTTTGCACTGGTTCATGGTTTTTTAACAAAGTACCTACTAAGGCATGCCCAACTTCGTGGTAGGCAATTAAGCGTTTGTTCTTACTGTCCACTAGGGCCGTGCCTTCCATCCCAGCTACTACCCGGTCTACAGCAGCATCAATTTCCAAGATAGTAATCGCTTCTTTGCGTCTCCTAGCGGTGAGAATTGCCGCCTCGTTGAGTAGGTTGGCTAAGTCTGCACCTGTGAATCCAGGGGTACGACGGGCAATTGCTTCTATAGAGACACTCGGATCAATTTTCTTATTGCGGGCATGGACCTTTAAAATGTCTAGTCGTCCTTTAAAATCTGGTGCGTCTACAATCACTTGTCTATCAAAGCGCCCTGGTCTGAGTAATGCTGTATCGAGTACGTCTGGGCGGTTAGTGGCAGCAATAATAATAATCCCCGTGTTACCTTCAAACCCATCCATTTCCGTCAGCAGTTGGTTGAGGGTTTGTTCACGCTCATCGTTTCCACCACCGATTCCCGTACCTCTTTGCCGTCCTACAGCGTCAATTTCATCAATAAATATGAGACAAGGTGCATTGTCTTTAGCCTTCTTGAATAGATCCCGTACACGGGAGGCACCAACACCTACAAACATTTCCACAAATTCCGACCCGGAAATGCTAAAGAAGGGTACTCCTGCTTCCCCAGCGATGGCTTTTGCTAGTAGAGTTTTCCCTGTACCAGGGGGACCAATTAGTAGGACTCCTTTGGGAATTTTTGCCCCGACAGCCGTGAACCTTTCTGGCTGTCGGAGGAAAGTTACGACTTCTTGTAGGTCTTCTTTCGCTTCTTCCACCCCAGCTACATCTTCAAATTTCACCCCGGTTTTTGCCTCCATTTGGAAGCGAGCTCGGGATTTGCCAAAGTTCAGCGCTTGGCTAGAGGCATTTGTAGAACGCCGCAGGAACAATAGCATTAGGGCTAGTAAAGGCAAAATCCACATCAGGTTGATCAACAGCCCAACAGCAGCTCTACTGTTAGCAGGGGGTCCTTCGCCAAAGTCAACTTTTTTCTCTTTGAGTTTGTTGATTAACTCAGTGTTTTGGTCTAAAAGCCTGACATGGACTGGCATATCTGACTGGTCACCGACTAGATAGACCGTGGCTATCTGGTCGGTTTCATCTAGTTCCACCTTCTTAACTTCCCCCTTCTCTGTTTTCTGGATTAAATCTCCGTAACTTAAAGAATCGTGGCTAGCTTTTTGTGCTAACGCAGGAGTACTGCCAAAAATTCCCGGCAACATCATCAAGCTAGCTACTATTGCTCCTGTCCAAGCTGCTCGCTTTGGCAATAGCTGTTTCATCAATGCCTGGTTCCCAAATTTTGTCATGTTAATTACCCTTTGTCTGTTGGCATAATGCAGAATCGCTGATTTTATGCCTATTCCTCTAGCAGAAGCCGCAATCACTGGAAATTACACTTTCTTCATTTAGTCTAGCTTCTAGACAATGCTAACCAATTCATCACCATAGTTCCCATTGGTTCTCCAGATTCTTTGGTTAGGGATTGTATGCAAATTATATAACTTGGGAAAGGGGGAAGGGGATTTATTAATAAAGGCAGGAGGCATAGGGCATTCACCCCAATGCCCGAACTTTTGAGCATCCCGACTCAATCAAAAATTGAGTGGCTCCTCCCCCCTGCCCTTGTCGTCTACAAGATACATGGCTAGAATAAACATAATCATAATGACTTCGGTTTTTAAATTTTAGTTTTGTAGGTGGATTTATGGTAAAGATTGTTGGTATTAGTGGCAGTGTAAGACCAGGGTCTTACACTCAGCTAGCCCTAAAAATAGCTGCTCAACGAGTAGCCGCTTTGGGTGCAGAAGTGGAGATTTTGGATTTACAGCAGTTACAGTTGCCCTTTTGTCATGGTGGTAAAGATTATTCAGAATACCCAGACGTATATAGGTTGCGTGATAGCACTCGCAATGCTGATGGGTTAATTCTGGCTACCCCAGAGTATCACGGCAGTGTGAGTGGTGTCCTCAAGAATGCCTTAGATTTGATGAGTTTTGACGAACTGTCTGGTAAGGTCGCAGGATTGATTAGTGTCTTAGGAGGTCAGTCTAACAGTAACGCTTTGAATGATCTCCGGTTAATAGTTAGATGGGTACATGGTTGGGTAATACCAGAACAGATTGCTATTGGTCAAGCCTATAACGCCTTCAGTCCCGAAGGTAAGCTATTAGATGAAAAACTTTCCCAACGGTTTGATCAATTTAGTCAAAGTTTAGTAGACAACACCCGTAAGTTACGAGGAATTCATAGTTAGTATATTAAGTAGTCATGCAAAATAAATTGCACATCTTATTTGTCTATGTTCCTTGTCCAGCCAAGGATACATATTTTTAAAATAGGCAATTAATTTTGCACAGGTACTTAAAAACCGCTGATTGGTGGACTTTTGCCTGGGCAAAGAAAATTGCGCCTGTCAATCTCACTGGAGTTTAGACTAAATGGGCAAGACGAAAGAGAAAAAGGAGATGTCTGATTGAAGACAGTCCCCCTTTTGGCAGAAGCTAAGAGATAATTACCGACTCTTACCTGCCCATATGAAACGTGTCAGATTAGAAGAATTTCGTCAAGCCGCCTATACGTATTTAGGCAAAGCACATGATGCAAATTGCTGCCGATAATCCTCTCCCTTGGCAGAAGTCAATCGATAAACAGTTTTCCTCCAGCAAGAACTGCCTCAAAACCTCCACGAAAAGATAACAGGAAAAGTCAGATTTACTTCTGTTAAACTTTTAAATAAAGGCACGAGGAAAGATCAATGAATACTGTTGTGCTAAATCTAGAACCAATTGCTCATTTAAGCGATGAGCAATTTTATCACTTGTGTATTGCCAATAGCGATTTAAGCTTGGAAATGAATGCTGCAGGAGAATTAATTATTGTGCCACCAGTGGGAGGAGAAAGTGGAAATCAAGAAGCAAACCTAATCACAGACTTGAATAATTGGAACCGTCAAACTAAATTAGGCAAAGTGTTTAGTTCTTCAACTATCTTTATCTTGCCAAATGGTGCAAAACGTTCCCCTGATGCGGCTTGGGTAAAGTTGGAACGGTGGGAAGCTTTAACGCCAGAACAGCGAAAAAAATTTCCCCCACTTGTACCCGATTTTGTAATTGAACTACGTTCTGAGACAGACCGACTTGCATCTATCCAAGCGAAAATGCAGGAATACATAGAAAATGGTTTGTGTTTGGGTTGGCTAATTAATCCGCAAGATCAGCAAGTGGAAATTTACAGACTCGAAAAAGCTGTAGAAGTCACTCAAATACCAGCAGTTCTTTCTGGAGAAGATATATTACCTGGATTTGAGTTGCAAGTATAGTGTAAATTGGGAATTAGGGGAGAGATTGATCTGTTCCCTCAAAATCTAAAATTTCCCAGTCCCCAATTTAGTTAATTTTTGAGTTCAAGTCGTAGTAACCATGCTTTAATATAAGAATGTCTTAATTTTTTATAAAGTTTAATAAACTATCACCCTGTAGTATAACACGATGGCAGCAGACTATCCCAAAATTGATATTGCGCCATTCATCGATCATGCCCTCTTGTCGCCGACAGCTACTCCAGAGCAGGTTGAGCAATGGTGTGAAGAAGCAGACAGATTTCATTTTGCTGCGGTGTGTTTACACCCTGCATACGTCAAGCAAGCAGCGGAACTCTTGCACCGTAAGCAGCCGAAAATCTGTACAGTGATTGGCTTTCCTACCGGAGCAACAACGTCATCTGTTAAGTTATATGAGGCTCGAGAAGCAGTAGAAAGTGGTGCTCATGAGCTAGATATAGTCATTAACTTAGGCTGGTTGAAGGCTGGTAAAACTGAAGAAATCCACCGGGAAATCGCTACAATTTGTGAAGAAACCGGAAAACCTGTTAAAGTGATTTTAGAAACAAATCTCTTGACAGATACGGAGAAAAAGATAGCTGCGGAAATAGCGATGGAGGCAGGAGCAGCATTCCTGAAAACCGGCACTGGTTGGAACGGTGGCGCGACAGTAGCAGATGTGCATCTGTTGAAGGAAATAGCACGCCAGAGGGTAGGGATTAAAGCATCGGGAGGTATTCGCAGCCACAACCAAGCCATAGACTTGATATTAGCGGGTGCTACCCGATTAGGCACATCTCACAGTATGGATTTACTTCGCCAACGCGATAACCCAGAGAGTTTAAACTAAGACGGGTGCAAATGCTCATAGGGTAGTCCCCTGCTACTAACTAATCTTCCATCCCATGACTAGAACCTATAAAGCAACTGGCATCAACCTCAAAGCCCAGGCATTAGGCGAAACGGATAAACTTGTGACAATTTTGACACAAGAAGTTGGGCTAATTCGAGTTGTTGCCCCTGGAGCACGCAAACACAAATCTAGCCTGGGCGGCAGGAGTGGCACGTTTGTAGTCAATGAACTGTTGATAGCACAGGGGCGATCGCTCGATAGAATTATCCAGGCTCAAACTATAAAAACTTATCCCAGTCTAGCCAAAGATTTAGGTAAACTAGCTGCCAGTCAGTACCTAGCAGAAATAGTTTTGTATCAGGCTTTGAGCGAACAACCTCAAAGGGAACTCTACGAGGTGGTAAATGAACATCTCCAAAGACTAGATACCCTACCCAACACCAAAGCAATCAGTGTTGTGGCCTATTTAGTTCATGGGATATTTCACCTTTTAGCTTTAGCGGGACTAACACCCCAAGTGCAAGTTTGCTGCCTCACTCAGCGTCCGTTGGCACCTAACTTTACGGACCCCCATTGGCAAGTAGGATTTAGCATTCCCGCTGGAGGAATAGTTTCTTTAGAAGCTTGGGCAAATCCCAAATTCAACCCACAATCATCGGTGATTTCTAGCCGATTGAATGCGATAGAGCTAGGGATGCTTCAACATCTGTCACAACCAGAGATAATGCAAATAGATGCTGCCACAGATGATAGCTGGTTATCTGTAGAGCAAATTCTGCGCCAGTATATCCAGTATTATTTCGGCCGTCCTATTCGTTCTGCTACGTTGATTGATTCCTATTTTGCCCCTAATCATGATGCAATCGTCTAATTTAGATAGAAAAACTCTGCCTTCGTCATCACCTAAGACGAGGATGACCCAAGAGATTCTATCAAGTGAACCGTCAAAATTACCAGATAGTCAAGACCCCCAGTTAACTACTACCGAGACCAATGGCAAAGGTCATGCCACTAGGGAGAACCTACAAGTGGTGAAGGATACGCAAGAAGAACCAACAGAATTTAATGGGTCTGGTTTAGACGGGGGAGTAGGTGCAAATAATGCTAATACCCAAGGGTTTTTACCTGTATTGAAAAACCCTAATTTCCTAGCACTGTGGGGTGGACAAATTTTTTGTCAACTGGCCGACAAAGTATATTTAGTGCTCATGATTGCCTTGATTAACACACAGTTTAAAACAGGTAATCAAAGTATTAGCGGTTGGGTTTCAGCTTTGATGATGGCTTTTACTATTCCTGCGGTCCTGTTTGGTTCAGTGGCTGGGGTATTTGTAGATCGCTGGTCAAAAAAAGCCGTATTAGTAGCATCAAATGTTTGGCGCGGAATCTTGGTGCTAGTAATTCCTCTACTGCTCTGGTTAACCCATAATTGGCAACCCATAGGAGTTTTGCCAGTGGGTTTTATCATCATTTTAGGTGTAACTTTTTTAGTTTCTACATTGACACAGTTTTTTGCCCCAGCAGAACAGGCAGCTATTCCCTTAATAGTGGAGGAACAGCATTTACTCTCAGCCAACTCCCTATATACCACAACCATGATGGCATCGATAATTGTCGGCTTTGCCGTCGGAGAGCCTTTACTAGCTATCGCTGATGGTATTGGTGAACTGGGAAAAGAATTTTTGGTAGGCGGTAGTTATGCCATCGCTGGACTGATTTTATTTCTGCTGGCGACGAACGAAAAATCTCACCCCCCAGAAACAGAATTTCCCCACATCTTCTCTGATTTACAAGACGGACTGCGTTACCTTAAGGCTAACCATCGTGTCCGTAATGCTCTGTCACAACTTGTCATCCTATTCTCCGTGTTTGCGGCTTTAACTGTTCTTGCTGTCCGCATGGCAGAAATTATCCCCAACTTGAAAGCGTCCCAATTCGGGTTTTTATTGGCATCTGGTGGCTTTGGTATCGCTGCAGGAGCAACCTTTCTCGGTCAATTTGGGCAACGCTTTTCCTACAGTCAGTTAAGTCTCTGGGGTTCTGTAGGTATAGCTGTATCCCTCATTGGTCTTTCGGTATTCACTACTCAGCTGGGGATAGTTCTGTTATTGTTAGCCCTAATTGGGATCTTTGGTGCCTTCGTTGGTATTCCGATGCAAACTACGATCCAAACGGAAACGCCACCGGAGATCCGGGGTAAAGTCTTTGGCCTACAAAATAACGTCATCAATATTGCCCTCTCCCTACCCTTAGCGCTGGCAGGCATCGCTGAAACCTTTATTGGCTTACAGGCAGTTTTTTTAGGTTTAGCGGCGATTGTCCTTTTAGGAGGTATATTGACCTGGTACAACTCCCATAATTCCACATCCCTATCTTAGACATTAATTGACTAAAAGAAGGTATTTTCGTGCTAAACTAGCTTCAGCAAAAATTTATCCAATACTTGCTGGGGCATTAGCCATAATAAGTGATTTAGTAACTTATCAAGGGAATAAATGTGCCAAAAATTTTACTAGTTGGAAAGCTTACAGGTAAGTTTTTTACTGGGATTGGACAAAAACCAGTAAGTATCAAAAGATAAAAAAGCAAAGACCACAAGATTGATAATATAAACCTGATTTTCTTGATAAAAAACCTAAAGAATGCGTATAGCCTGGATTGGAAAAAAAACACCCTTTTGCGGCAATGTCACCTACAGTCGAGAAATTACAAATGCTTTGCTAGATAGGGGACATCAAGTTAGCTTCCTACACTTTGCCCAAGAAGAATCTGAATCTGATAACTGGCCAAATTGCCCACAGGTACCCCTACCCTTCATTTACAAGTCCCAGGTTTACACCATTCCTACTTTCAAAGCTACCAAGGTCTTAAGCGAATCACTACGGCAGATTAAGCCAGATATAGTCCATGCATCCCTGACGTTATCTCCCCTGGATTTTGTGCTACCAGAAATTTGCCAGGAACTAGACCTACCTCTAGTTGCAACCTTCCACACCCCTTTTGCAGGCAAGGCTGCAAAGTTTATTTCCGGAACACAGTTGTTGGCTTATCAACTCTACGCGCCTTTTTTAGGGCATTATGATCGCGTGATTGTATTTTCCCAAATTCAACGAGAATTGTTGGCGCGGATGGGTGTGCGGGAAGAAAATATCGCCATTATTCCCAATGGGGTTGATACTCATAAATATTCCCCTGGGTATTCGCCAATCAAAACCAAATTTGCAGCAGAATGCCTCTTTGTCTATCAAGGTCGCATCGCTCCTGAAAAAAATGTCGAATCCCTCCTCCGAGCCTGGAAGCAATCAAAAATGCGAGCAGGTAGTAAGTTGCTAATTGTCGGTGATGGACCATTGAAAACCTCTTTAGAACCATTTTACAACTCAGAGGATGGAATTATTTGGTTGGGATTTGTTGCCAGTGAAGAGCACCGGATCGAAATTTTAAGAGGTGCAGATGTATTTATTCTGCCCTCCTTAGTTGAAGGTTTATCCCTATCCTTGTTAGAAGCTATGTCCTGTGGAGTAGCTTGTTTAGCAACAGATGTAGGTGCAGATGGAGAAGTACTATCTGAGGGAGCCGGAGTAGTGATGAATCCTAAAATAGTGCGATCGCAATTAAAAACTCTCCTCCCCCTGTTCCAAGACCACCCAGAGTTTGGAACTTTGTTGGGAGAAAAAGCGAGAAAACGGGTGTTAGGCTCTTATACCCTCAGTAAAAATATCACTTTACTAGAAGAACTATATCAGGGAATTTTAGCACAACGTCCCCCCCTACCCTTAAGTCACAGGGTGTAATGATTTTAATGACTACGGGAATATCAGCTGCTAATTCTCGAATTGAAACTATTGGTTAACTCCAATAAACTACCAACTAATTCAGGCAAATCGCTACAGCAGGGATTTGAGTATTTATCTAACTTATTATGTTCTGTCTGTCTTGCCATCTGCTTGGCACGTTGAATAGCTTGTTCCGTTAACGGTTTTAATGGGTTTGGATACAGACACAGTGATTTATTGTAATCAGGGATATGCTTTTTGAGTAAGTTTTTTAGCTGATCGCGGTTTATTTGAGCAAAATGGTCTTGAAAGTGAATTAGATACCACAGTTCAAAACAGGGATTGGTAATTGCCAACTTAATTTGTTGTGTTTGGGCTTTGAACATTGCATTTTGCCAACTTTCAAGACTTTTTTCAATATGCTCGTCCCCATCAAAAACTGCCCAAGCTGAGTCTCGATTGGTCCATCTTCCATCATCCTTCAATTTTTTTCGTTCTTCGATTACTCTGTCAATGATGCTACTTGGATCAGTTTTATTTTGAGCAGGAATTACAATTATTTTCAAAGTTCTTGAACGTAAATCTTGGCGAATGCTATTAAAATAAAGTGGTTCTGTCTTACTTCCTTCACAAGCAATTAATATTATTTTTTCAATATTTCTACTTGCTGGACGACGCTGTAAAGGTCTTGACACTACTCATCACCTCGTAAAATTATTTCCTCTTCAGAGGGCAGAAAGGGGATTGCTCCAAAACGTCCATCTAAATAAGCTTTGTCTATTGCCAAATCATTTCGGACATGGAAATCAGTTAGAGGAAATAGTTCTGTGCTATGGTCGGGTCGTTTTTGGGTAAACCAAATCTGGTCTCGTCTTAATAAGTTATTTCTCTGTAAAGTATTATCATGACTAGTTAGAATCAGTTGGGCATTGGCTGGATTTGTTTTAGAATTTTGAAACATTCTAATAATAGTTCTTACAATATTCGGATGGATATTAGTGCCCAATTCATCTACAACTGTCAATTTACCTACTTTTAAAATTAATACTATTCGGAATGCCAAGTTAAATAGGCGTTGGGTTCCTAGAGATTCTTCCTCAAGAAGCCAGTGAATTTCATTACCTTTTTGAGTGCTATGCACAGCATATATACTATAGTCTAGCAAAGCATCAGAATTTTTTTTGATCTCAATTCTAGATAACCCAGTGTCAAATTTACGCACAAGTTGATAAACTTGTGCCAAAACTTCATTAAACTTAGGATCGTTGGTAACTTGATGTTGTATCGATGCTATCAACTTGCTTTCAATCTCTTCATTTCCTAAATGAACTCCAGGAAAGCGTCCTTCTAGCCAAGTTATGAGAGATGCAATGATATCTACCTTTAGTTTTAAAAATGTACTAATAAATAACTCATTTTCTCTGATACTTGACTGGAGTTGATTATGAGCACCAGCAAAATCCTTTCCTGTCTTCCAGATAAATTTCTGTGCACTTTCATCCCATTGACGATGAAATAAACAACGGGTTCGCTTGGTTGTATTTAAGGCATAATCTAAGTTCTCTGTGATTACATGATTTTGCTTAAGGGCTAGGGAGTAAGTATAAATAGCATTATTAAATATAGTTCTTAACTCAAATTTTGTGGGTTGTTGGGTAGAACTACTATCTAGTTTAAAAGGTTCTAATTTGGGATACTTAAAGAATCCCTGAAAATGCAAAGTATCTTGTATACCTGTACTCATTAGGAACAACAAATAATCCAGAGCTTGAACAACATTACTCTTACCTGATGCATTGGCTCCAAAGATTGCTAAAACAGGTAAAATATCGATATTCCAGCCTTCAGCATGATATCCAAGTGCAATTTCCTGATCAGATTTTACCCGTTTGCGTTTACCGCTTTGGCTTGTCTGATGGGTGCCTTGTGTTTGAGCAACTGCACTGAGGGTGACAGGTTCTTTGATTGAGCGATAGTTTTCGACGGTGAAGTCCACCAGCATAATCTAACAAAAGGCGGGTTTTCGTGACTTATTCACATAAATCCTATCGTCAATGCTACTAAATTTCCATCCTCACCACAACTCGTTACACCAAATTATCCGCGCCGAGGTAGCTCCTAGATTTATCTATGGGGGTAAGGCGCGGGCTTTCTTTAAAATCTAAAATTGGCACAGTAGGTTATTTTGATGGTGGAACTACAAATGGTACAGTAGAAGGAATTAATAATAAACTTAAGTTAATTAAAAGACGTGGATATGGCTTTCGTAACTTCGAGAATTTTCGATTACGCAGTCTATTAACTTGGCACTTTACTACTAATTCACTATAAAAATATTGGAAGAACCAAAAAATTACCTTCTCTTTGGACTAGTAGCCCTGCTTGTGAGCATAGCAGGTAATATTAGCAGTGAAGCTATAAGACGCTATATCGAAGACCCTCATCATCGATAAATAAAACAACGGTGACTTTAGTCACCGAGTCGCTTCCCTCTCTCTCTGTGAAGCCACTGAGTTTCCCGCTTACCGTGTGTTTCTATGAAAAATTCAACCTGCCCTCCATCCGGCTGAATTCTGACAAGATAGACATATGGTTTTGTTCATGCAGGAAGATGAAAGTACCAAAAAGCTTGAGAGTACTGACTTATAAGACCTAACTAATCCCAAACACTGAGCCAACCGTTGACTTAATTGAATCTCGCGCATCTCTCAAAGTTTGACTGATGGGATGCTTTGATTGCAAAAATACTCTGGCACAGTTGCGTCCTGGCATACCCGAAATGGAACCACCTGGATGGGTTCCTGCACCAGTTAAAAACAGATTATCAATGGGAGTTTTATAATTTGCTAATTCTGGTAAGGGACGCAAAAATACCATCTGATCTAAAGTCATATCAATATGATAATAATTCCCTTTATACGCTCCTAACCTTTCTCCTAATTCTGCCGGGCTTTCCACACGCCGGGCAATTGTTGCTGTCTTGACATTGGGGGAGTATGTAGCCAATTTATCTATGACCCTGTCGGCAACTTTATGCTTCAATTCCTCCGTCCAACCAGTACCTTTTAAACCAGTACCTTCAGCACCTGCAATTTGATAGGGAGCAAAAAACTCAATCCATAAGGTGTGTTTACCTGGTGGTGCTAAGGAGGGGTCAAGGGCACTGGGCATAACCACATACATAGATGGGTCGGCATCGGGGATTTCTCCCAAAGTGCATTTACTGTGAGCCTGTTCCACGTGGGCAATGGAATCTGCAATTAAGATCGAGCCTATTAGGTATTCATCTTTGTGTGCATAAAATGGAAAACGCAGTGGTTCATCTAAAGCTAAGTCGATTTTGAGGATAGTTTCATTATTATTGACAATCCGCCTTTCTAATCTTTCCCACAAATCTGGGGCCACGGCATCAATATCGCTTTTATCAGTCATTTGTAAGAATAACCGCTGGGCATCAATATTAGAAATTACACCGTATTTCACTCGGTATTCAGTTCCACCTGCAACCTGCACACCAACAGCTTTATCCCCATCAATCAAGACTTTTTTCACGTCCTGTTCTGTGAGGATTACTCCACCTTTAGTTGTAACCAATTTCACTAAAGCCTGTACAAGGGCACCAGTACCTCCCCTAGGCCTAGCCATACCTGGATTATGACGCATTGCCATCATAATTGCCCCAATGGCAATGGTTTTTTGCGAAGGTGGAGCGCCGAGTTCCGATGCTAGCCTTGCTAGAGGTGCTTTTAAAAATTCTGAGTCAAACCACTCATTCAGTAAATCCTCGGCACTAGTCATCATATTACGGATGAAATCCAAGGTTTTGTTTGGGGAACCAACAACGGAAAATAAATCTTTCAGTTTTTGGATATCGTAGTTACCAAAAATGTCTACGATTGACTTTGGAGGAGCATTAAACATGGGAATCATTGCCCCTAACGCTCGCTGCCAGTAGTTGGTAAATTCAGCGTATTTCTCAGCGTCACGTTGGTTATAACGGGCAATTTCTGCACAGGTCTTTTCCAAAGATTTATGACCTAAAAAATATTTCCCATCGGGATGTGGACAAAAAACAACGGGATCGCACTCCAAATATTCCAAACCAAATTTTGTGAGTTCTAATTCTTCTACAACTGGACCTAAGTGAATAAATTCGTGGTCAATGGCACACAAATTAAATTTAAATCCTGGAGCTTCCTTGGGGATGCATTCTTCAGTTGTAGCTGCACCACCGGGAACAGAACGCTTCTCTAGGAGCAAAACACTATAGCCAGCTTTCAGTAGATAAGCAGCACATACTAAACCGTTATGTCCTGCACCGATAATCACAACATCATACTCTTGCATGTCTGTAGTTCTAGGGGTAGATTTTTTCACAATGTTAGAAAGTTAGGTAAGAGTTTACGTCATTCATCGGTGGTAAAATTTCTGATTTAGTTACAACTATATAGTGATATCGTTCTTAATCCAGGATTTTTTTACTAATTTGAGGGTTGATGGTGTTCATTTACCATCAACCCTCATTAGGGTAGGAGGGAAAAGAAGAAACAGTTCCGAAACTCCTATGCCACAAGGATTATCAAACTTCTTGCCCCTGCCTCCTTTAATAAGCAGCGACAGTACTTGTTTCTAACATCCCGGACTTAGCCTGACGTTTACCCTTGATAACCATCTGGATAGGACGCTCAGGACCTGTGACTAAACCACGTCGTTTAGCTCGGACATCACGGGTGTCAACTAACTCTAATTCTCGAATGCTCAGAATTTTAGCAAGTGCTAATTTCATTTCCAATTGGGCAAAGGCTAGACCAATACAGCGCCTTGCACCACCTCCAAAGGGTAGGTACTCGTATGGGGAGAATTGCCGTTCTAAAAAGCGTTCTGGCCGGAACAGATGAGACTGTGGATAGATATCTTCCCGATGGTGAGCTAAATAAATCGACCCCATCACAATTGTACCTGGTTCGAGTTCATAGCCCCCCACAGATAAAGGCGTGACAACTCGGCGAGGGAATGTCAGCATTCCCACTGGATATATCCGCAGGGTTTCTGAGCAAACGGCGTTGAGATAGGGTAGTTTAAAAATGGTGCTAGGGTCTGGGTTATCACCTACTGCATCTAGTTCTTGCAGTAATTTTTCTCTGACTGTTGGTAGTTTGTGAGTCCAATAAAATGCCCATGCTAGGGCAGTGGCGGTAGTTTCATGACCCGCTATCAACAAGGTCATCAACTCATCACGTAACTCCACATCAGTCATAGGTTGACCTGCTTCATCCCTAGCAGCCATGAGTAAGCTGAGGATATCTGTGCGTGAAGGGTCGGGATCTTCTCGACGCTCCTGAATTTCTGCGTAGATGAGTTGGTCAACTTGTTGCTGGAATTGCATTTGCTCTCCCCAGATTTTAATTGGACCAAAATCCCTTTGCAAAACTGGGAAATAAAGAGCTACAACCCTTAAGACAGAACTATTCTTTTCTAAGAGTTGACTCAACATCTGTTGAAGTTTTTGGGTGCGTGCTCCCCCTTCACCTAGACCAAATACGGCTTGCATAATTACCTGCAGCGTAATAGCTTGGGTAACAGAGCGAATATTGAAGGGTGTGCCTATTTGGTATTGATTAATAACCTGTTCGCTAGCATCATTAATTACTTGACTATATCCACGCATCCTCTCCCCATGAAATGGAGGTAATAATAGCTGACGTTGACGTTGATGTTCTGCACCACTGATACTGATTACTGAATGCTTGCCTAGTAAGGATTCAAACACAATATTTAATTCCCCTGGTGCATCTAACTCCTTAGTGTCAGATGTTAAAATCTGCTGCAGGGCTTCGGGGTGGCTGACAAAGACCAGACGCCGATATCCTACGAACCGTACTGTGAATATGTCCCCATATTTTTTGGCACAGGTTTCCATATAACCCATGGGGTTGAAAATCCAGTGCCATAGCTGGATAAATTTTGGGCTTTGTGGGCCAATTGGTAGGTTCATAAAATGCTTCGCTGCTTTACAGATGTTGATCCTACTTAACACTAGCCGAGAAACTATTAAAGTTACTTATGGTGATGTCCCTAAAAAGCAATAAACTGTTACAGCCAGAAAGATGTAAGATTTTTGTTAACTTCAACCAGCCTCCACAGTTTGTCCCATTTTATAAGGTAATTAGCATGAGAGCAATCACCCCAAAGGCATCTTCCGCGCTTCCTGATTTCTGTGAAGGAATTCAATATTTTGGGGAAGCACTACCAGATTGGGAAATTTATGGGGCAATTCCTGCTATAGAATTGGGTAAAGCAGCAGTTGGCGACCCCACAGATGCCGCAACAGTTTATCAAACCCTACTGGCTGCTGATGCTCTACGTTACCTAACACTACAAATTACGGCTAGTAAAGCCTCTGGACACCCAGGGGGGTTTGCCAGCCAAGCAGAAGCTTATGCAGCTTTGGTCATGTTAGGGTATAAAAATATTATTACGGAAGTTGGACACCACGCCCCTGGTTTTTATAGTGCCATGTTCCTAGATCGTTCCTTGGAGGACATGGGAATTTTCACAGTTCAACAGTTGCGCGATCGCTTCCGGGAAAAGCATGGTTTACTAGGACATCTCTCTGGTTATATTCCAGGCATTCTCGCCCCCGCCGGACCCTTAGGACAAGGACAGCACTTTGCCCTAGCTGCTGCCTTGCTACATCCAAACCGACTTTTCCCCTTCACCGTTGGGGACGGTGGGTTGGGTGAACCCTATATCCTCAGTTCCATTGCCCACTTTAACACAGCCTTTCCCCGCGTTACCAACTTTCTCCCAGTGCTGGTATGGAATGGTTACAGCCAAGAGCACCACAGCATGGTCTCCCTCAAGACCAATAACCAGATGACCGCTTACTGGCAAGGCAACGGGTTTGCGGAAGTTGTGTTAGTTGATGCTAAGGAATTTGACGATCAAGATCAACCTGGGGACTACGTTGATAGTACAGCTTTCTCCTTTAAACAACGCCTAGCTTTTACTAAAGCAGTGCTATTAGGTGTAGATAAAGCAGCCCACTCTGCACTCAGCGGTAACCTTACCATATTGATCATTAAACAACTTAAAGGGGCTGGAGTGCATGCACATGGAGCAAAATCCCACAACCTCTACCCCAAAGATACCCTAGATGCACCCCATATCATTAGCGCCTTACAAAGTCGGGCCTTACCAGCCGCAGCTTGGCAATTAGTGCGAACCAATGCCGAACGGGCTGGTGGTGGTCCGGCAGCAAAAACTGTGGTGACAGAATTTGAACTACCATTACCAGACTTAGGGGACTTACCCTTAGAAGAATACGCTGTTGGCGAGGTTCCTAAAGTGGCAACAACAGTGATGGGAAGGTTAGTAGCAGTCGTCGGCAGTAAAGATGAAAACTTCCTAGTCACCAATGCCGATGGTAATGAAGCATCGGGAATTGCCAACATCAACCAAGCATTAAAAATTATCCACCCCACCACCGACGACCTATACAACCAAGCACCCAAGGGACAGGTTTATGAACCATTAAGTGAAGATGCCTGTGCCGGTTTAGCTGCTGGTTTATCCCTCATGGGTGCAAGAACTTTGTGGTGTTCCTATGAATCCTTTGCCATCAATGGATTACCAATTTGGCAAACTGTCATTCAAGCCATGGCCGAATTGCGCCGACCGACACCCTCAACTATTACCTTATTTACAGCCGGAGCCTTAGAGCAAGGACGCAACGGTTGGACTCACCAAAGACCGGAAATTGAAGCCTACTTTGCAGCGATGATGCGAAATGGGAATGTATTCCCATTATTCCCCCCCGATGCTAACAGTATTCAGGTCTGTTATGACTGGGCATTGAAGACAAAAAATAAGGGAGTTGTAATTACTGCCAGTAAGTCACCCCTACCAATTCGCACCACCTTTGAACAAACCCGTCAGGGACTGCGTAATGGTGCAGTCCTATTGCATGAAGTGGCTGGCAATGAGCAAGTTGTCTTTGCTGTCATTGGGGACATGACCTTGATCCCCGTATTTGAAGCTGCCGCATTCCTGGCAGCTGAAGGTATTGGGGTGAAGATTGTTTCTATCCTCAGCCCTCGCCAATTGTATCGTCCCCATGATATTGCCTGGGAAACTTGCTCAGAACCCGAGGGTGGTTTTTTAGAAGATGAAAAATTCCAGCAATTATTTGGTGGTGAGGCCTTAATTGGCGTAACTGGTGGTCCAAGTGGAATGCTGGAACCAATTATGTTACGCAGTACTAGCAAGCGGGATGTGTTTTCTTGGAAGCGGGGAGAAACTACAGCCAGTGCTGGGGAGTTGATGGCGTTTAATGGGTTGACAGCAGAAGCCTTAATGAAGCGGGCCATTGAGTTGGTGCGTTAGGCATGGGGCAGGAGGGAATTCTGGAGCCAAGATCAAAGGGAGTAAGGGTTGAAGCCTCACTTGTCCTGCAATCAGTGTCGGTCTGACCTAAAAACCTCCACGGAAAAATAACCGGAAAACTTAGATTCCTTGTAACCGTTCACATCTCCCCTATCTCTCAACGATAAATCAAGGGTTTCGACGATTTTAGAGGGTAGGAGGGTGAATAATTACAATCCCTTCTGCCTTTTTTGATAAATTACGGATATTTCATCCCCCAGGAAAATCTAGTGCGATCGCCCAGATAAGAACGACAATGGAAATCACCGAGCCGATTTTAGATTTTGGATTAGAAATTCTTGCATCTGAAATCTAAAAAGGTTTCAAGCCCCCAAATTTATTTGTGGGACTTTTCCAAAATCTAAAATCCAAAATCCTTGCATTGAGTGACAGGTAAATATACTAAAAACGGGTTGGAGCTTTACTTTTAAAATACCTAAGAGATTAACAGGCAAAATTTTCTTTGCCTAGACAAAAGTCCAGCAATCAGCCGTTATAGGTTGCCCAGCGGTGATCAAATTGGTGGAACATCTTCGGTTGATACAGGGGGACTAAGTATTTACCCCATTTATTTTTAAACAACCCCCTATTATTAGCCATATCCAATGTCTCTCTTTACCCGGTTTTGTTATTCCACCGCAAATTCAGTGAATTGACGCTTGAAAGGAGATTGAAATGCCAACACAATATCTTCTTTGGGTACACCTCGCTCCACTAGTTCATTGGCGATGCCACCTTCCGTGCCATCATGCTGAATCCAAATTTTTTCGTTCTTAATGTCTAAATGTAAGATGCAGCCGTAGACGCGACGTTTGTTAGACCAGCCCACATGAACAACTTGGTAGCGATCGCGCATTGGATCAAAAATTGCTTCGGCTTCAACTTCTTCATTGCTGGCTTTGATTTCGCTATAGGTTTGCAATAATTCCTGAACCAGTTGCCGATAACCTTCTACTTTTGTCATAGCACAATAATCTCCTTTGCAGGTTCATAAATGATGAGATGGACTTGATATCGCTGGATCAGCAATCGTGGTAACTCTAGACTAAAGAAGGAATCATAAGCATCTACTGGAATCGCTAGATAAAGCATCCGATCAGGTTGGGCTTTTTCCAAGGCGAGTTGATATTTGAGAAACTGCCCCAAGGCGGTGTTGAATTCTGTTGTGGCAGAGGGTGCCAAAAAGCTTTTAATCTCAACTGCATGGAACAGGTCTTTTGCCATTGGTCTTCGTCCTCCACTAGTGTGTTAATTCTGTAAACATCCCTGTTCCTTTTTTTTCCATTCTCAATTAATCTTTCTTATTTCACTGACTAATTACGATTTTAGATTTTAGATTAGGGGGAGTAGAGGAGAAAAACTCACACGTAACACTTAGGTCAATCCCCAATCCGAAATTGGCACATCTAAAATCTAAAATCGGTAAATCCAAAATTGATTGGCGATTTATTTTGATGGTCCCCCCTTACCTGTTGTACTTATGTGTAATATCCTACCATGAGTCAATTTCAAGTTAGACAACTCCCACTCGGATATCAAACTCAATCCTCTGATACTAGTCCGGATGTAGAGCAAATTTTGGTTCACCGATGGCGACTTCTCCAGCAGAGTGACAAAGCAGCAATTGTGCGGAAAGCAACTAAGCAGTGCTGGTTATTAAGTTTGATCGGCATCTATAACCAGTATCCAAACGCATCAATTAGCCAAGTTCGTCAAGAAATAATCCGCCGCCGATTAGGGAAAGAGTGGCTCACAGTTTTATGTGCACAAGACTATTGGAGAAAGTTAAAATCGATAGCAGAAATTGAAACAGTAATGGAAGACGCTATTTGGCTAGCATTAAAATTAGCTGACATTTTAGATAGATTAGGAATTCCCTATTTAGTGGGCGGTTCAGTTGCTAGTTCTTTATTAGGTGAGCCAAGAGCTACCTTAGATTTAGATTTAGTTATTGATATTCAATCCTCACAGATTGAATTTTTGATTGCGGCACTAAATGCCGAATTTTACATTAGTATGGATGCTGTTTATGATGCCGTACAACACAAAACATCTTTCAAGATTGTCCATTTAGAAAGCCTTGAGAAAGCAGATTTTTTCGTGCTTGATAACGATGTATTTTCTCAAGCCAATTTACAGCGTCGTCAATTATACACATTACCAGGAAAGTCTGGACAATCAATTTACATCTACTCGTCTGAAGATATTATTTTACAAAAGTTACGCTGGTATCGGCTGGGATTCAGTCAATCAGATCGTCAGTGGCGTGATATCTTAGGTGTATTGAAAGTTCAAGCTGAGCGATTGGATTTCATCTACTTGCGTGAATGGGGACAAACATTAGAATTGTCAGATTTACTGGATAGAGCTTTACTCGAATCTGGACTGCAAGAATTATAAACAAGCACTGTGAGTAGCCTTTGGACAATTACCTCAGCCAGTTCCCTGGCACTTATTCGTCTTGCTCGTGTTCTTGTCCCAACAAATGCCGGTTTGACATTTTTATCCATTCCTCGTGAGACATTTGTTCAATTTCTTGTTTGCGTTGTTGCACTTCACGGTTATCGTTTTCGGTGCGTTCCCCACTTCCGGGCATTAGTAATGGAGCGATCGCAGAATGGATTCTCATACCGGAGAGCCAGGTGAACATAACCACAATTGTTGATTAGCTTGGCTTTGCGAAGAGTAATAAGCTCGGGAGCATATCATTTTTGAAGGTGCATAATTTAAGTGCCTTGGCAATGAGGTAGTTGAAAGCCCGTAAGTAGAGCATTTTGAGCCATGAGTATAAATACTCCATTGCAAAGGTGACATGCTCCCATCAATCTCCCCCACCGTCATGGAGCATTTTCCCTTCCGGTTCACAACTGCTCAGGGATTGCTGTATATTGCAAGAGACATATTTACCATGATGACTGGAGCGCAAAAACTTGGGCATAGAACTACGCAGTTTCGTATTTCTCGACAACCTGCAACCCCAACATGCTGCATATATGGGAACAGTAGCCCAAGGTTTTCTACCCCTACCAGGGGATTCATCACTGTGGATTGAAATTTCTCCCGGTATTGAAATCAATCGGATTACGGATGTAGCCCTCAAGTCTGCCTCTGTCCGTCCGGGGGTACAGGTAGTTGAAAGGCTCTACGGACTCCTAGAAGTTCATTCTGGTTCCCAAGGGGAAACCCGGTCTGCTGGCCAGGCAATTTTAGCGACACTAGGAGTGAAAAAAGAGGAATGTCTCAAACCAAGGATCGTTTCTAGTCAAATTATCCGCAATATAGATGCCTACCAAACTCAACTGATTAACCGCACCCGTCGGGGACAGTTATTACTGGAAGGACACACACTATATGTCCTAGAAGTTGAGCCAGCTGCCTATGCGGCCCTAGCAGCCAATGAGGCAGAGAAAGCAGCAGCAATTAACATTCTTGAGGTGCAAGCCGTAGGTAGCTTTGGTCGGCTCTATTTAGGTGGACATGAACGAGATATCCTCGCAGGTGCAGCGGGAGCTTTAACAGCGATTGAAAGTGTAGCTGGTCGGGTAAATCCTCGCAGTGGTCGTCAGGAGTAAAGGAGCAAAAATGGCAAATCGGGAGCATCTAGCTTTACTCAAAGCAGGTGCAGTCATATGGACCCAGTGGAGACAAAAAAATCCCCAAATTGAACCAGACCTGAGCAGCGCAAATTTACAAGGGGAAAACCTCAGGGGAGCAAACCTCTTAGGAGTAAATCTCAGCAAGGTAGATTTAACTAATGCTCTACTGGTGCGAGCAAACCTCCGTAGTGCAGATCTCAGTGGTGCTAACCTCTCCCAAGCCAAGCTGATTGAAGCTAACTTGAGTATGGCTAATTTGAGTGTAGCAAACTTGAGTGGTGCCACACTGACTCAGGCAGATCTGAGTGATGCCAATCTGATAGGTGCTGATTTAAGTGAGGTCAATCTCAAAGGTGCAACGATCGCTAACGCAAACCTAATTGGCACTGACTTACAAGCTGCTGAGTTGAGAGATGCTGATTTAGGCACTGCAAAACTGAACCGAGCTAATCTCTGTTTTGCCAACTTAATTGCAGCTAATTTAATTGCAGCTGACCTTAGGGAGGCAACCCTGTACAGGGCCGAATTAATGGGGGCTTACCTCTACCAAGCAGACCTCCATAAAGCTAATTTGAGTCAAGCTAGCTTAAGTGGTGCATACCTATTGCGATCGCACCTATGTCAAGCTGACCTCAGTGGTGCTAATTTGAGTTGGACTAACCTCAGGGGTGCTAATTTGGCTGGGGCTAACCTTAGGGGTGCTAACCTCCGAGGGGCTAACCTCAGGGGTGCGAATCTTCAGGGGACAATTATGCCTGAGGCTACCAAGCACGATTAATGGGGCTTAGATTAGGGCTAACTGAAGAACTACACAACCCTTATCTGACAAAAGTTTACTGAATTTTAGATTTTAGATTTTGGATTAGAAATTCTTGCATCCGAAATCTAAAAAGGTCTCAAGCCCCCAAATTTATTTGTGGAACAAATCCAAAATCTACAATCTAAAATTTTTAACTCAAGCCCCTACCTTCAGTTATGAGGTTAATCTAAAATCCAAAATCCAAAATTGTTTGACTGTCCAGTCTAAAGCTGATTCTACTTGTTGGGTTGTAGCAATGCGAGTATCCCGGTAAGCTCTGGGACAACTGTTGTAAAGGTCTACTGACTGGGCGATATCTTGCTTCCACAGGTGTGGTTTGGCACTAGAACACCTCAATTAGATGAGCAAATTTACACCCATAAATTCGTGAATAGATATAATTACTAGTCCCCGCTCCCTACTGCAAACCTAACTCCCCAAACTTTGGACTCCACCACCCTTTTTGGGTATGGAAGAAAGCAACATCCTTATGCTTCTTATCACTGCGGGCTTCTGAACTAGAGCACCGCAGCATCGTCCGACTCTCCCCTTCCTTGGTATAACTGTATTCTTCCAAAGGTTTCTTACATACTGGGCAGGGGTACTTTGATAGTTTTTGCACACTAGCTACCTTTGTCCGTGGTGCTTCCCAGGTCTTACTATAGTCGCTCCAAAACAACACCACATTTTCACACCCACTATTACACTTGAGAAAATACTTCTTCTTCACCTTGGTACTGGGGACCTTCACCAGGAAGTTATTGCACTGAGGGCATCGGGTTTTGGAGGATTCAAAGGTACGGGTGGTCTGTTGAACTGACTTCGATGGCACCACATCCTTAGCTTTAGCCAGTGCTGGGGTAAAGTAACTCTGATTCCACCCAGTTAAATACTGCTGCCATCCCTGTTTACCCTGGGCAATGGCATCTAGGGCATCCTCCATCCGGGCTGTAAATTCTGCTGCTAGTAAATCCGGTAGGGCTTTCTGTAAAAAAGTATCGACCTCAAACCCCAGTGCGGTGGGTTGGAGGGACCCCTTGGTTAACTGGACATAGTCGCGCTTTTTCAGGGTAGCGATGGTCGGAGCATAGGTGCTAGGACGACCAATACCTTTGCGTTCCATCACCTGTACCAGTTTTGGTTCACTGTAACGGGGTGGTGGTTGGGTCTGCTTTTTCTCACTGTCTACCTTCTGAACCGTCAATATCTGCCCCTGTTGCAGTAGAGGTAACACCTTTTCTTGACTCAGGTTATTCCAATACCGAGCATAGCCCCAAAACTCCACCACCTGCCCCTTAGCCTGCCAGAGCAGGGAACCTGAGCGGGTAATAATTAAAGTTTGACGCAGTTGAGCAGGTTTACACTGGGAGGCAACTGCCCGTTTCCAGATCAGCACGTACAAGTTAAACTCATCAGCAGGTAAATGCACCTTCAATTCTGTGGAAGGACGGAACACATCTGTGGGTCTAATAGCCTCGTGTGCTTCCTGCGCGGTCTGGGAACTGCGGTGCCTTGTTACTTGCTGTGGTACGTTCTGAGGGTCGTTCTGCTCCAACCATTGACGGGCACTGTTGCAAAATTCTGGACTCAAAAGTACTGAGTCTGTTCTCATATAAGTAATCAACCCAGCTTCATAGAGCTTTTGGGCTAGAAGCATGGTCTGATCAGGGGTAAATCGCAACTTAGAACCAGCTGCTTGTTGGAGTGTTGAGGTGGTAAATGGTGGTGGTGGTTGACGCTTAACAACTTTTCCCTGCACCTCGGTAATATCATGGGGATGACTCCGTCCCTCCTCAACTAACCGTTTAGCTTCAGCTTCCGAGAGTACCCGTTTTGATTCTGGTTCCTTGGTAGGACTACCAGCATCATCATTCACTTCTGCTTCTGTCTCTGGAGTTTCTCCAGGGGAGTTGACTGTCCCCTTATAGAAGGCTCGGAAACCCTCTGCATAATCAACCCACACACTCCAATAGTCTTGGGGGACAAAAGCCTGAATCTCCCTTTCCCGTTGACAAATTAGGTGTAAGGTGGCACTTTGCACCCGTCCCACACTCTTAGCCCCAAAGGACCAGACCAGGGGACTCCCTTTGTATCCCACCAGTTTATCTAGACAATCGCGGCACAACCCAGCCCCAATCAGGTTATAGTCAAGTTGGCGGGGATGGGCTAGGGCATCTCTGACTGCTGATGCGGTAATCTCCGTATAGATCACCCTTTTTGGTTCCTTCAGTCCCAGTACTTCCTTGAGGTGCCAAGCAATCGTTTCACCCTCCCGGTCTGGGTCTGTGGCTAAAATGACTTCGCTCACTTGTTTGGTCGCAGCTTTCAACTGCTGGATAGTTTCTTGAGCACGCTGATTACGGGGGATGTAGTTACATTTCACCCTACTCTCCTCCATGACGAACCCCAAAGAATCCTCACCCTCGTCGCTGAGTTCTCGAATGTGACCCCAAGAGGCCTTAACTATCCAATCTGCACCCAAGATTTGACTGAGTTTCTTGAGCTTACCAGGGGATTCGACAATTAGAAGACGTTTAGACATGATATTAAAAAAACTGTGGCGGACTTCACCAAGATCTAAAATTGGTAAAGCGATGGTTACTACGTCCACCGTAGGCGTAGTAGCCGCTATCTCTATCTCTTCGAGACGCTACGCGTAGCTTGCTTCTCCGTAGGAGTACGGTATGGCACAAAATCCCCGCTGGAAGCGATCGCATATATCTAATCATTATACATAACGTTAAACTTAATTCCGTAGGGTTGGCAAAACCGTAGTTTCGGCATCGCTTTTAAGCAGGGCTATTTCATTCTAAATGGAGACAATGTATGGTAAAGTCGATTTCCCAGGTTTATTTAATTCTAAAAAGTTGCTTCAGTGTCAGAAGTGTTGAATCGTGTAACAAACTTTACAGTTTTAGTTATTTTACCCAGCCAAAATTGCTTGTTTATTGAGAATAGAGTCATTAGCTACTCAAATTTGGTATCACCAATGCTAATCCACAATTTGACTAGGATCCTCAAAATCTTAACATTCAACACTTTTGATAGAATCTGAGGGATTTCGTAATTCTATTGAAGGTAAATTTGGGCAAGGTAAACGCAGATTTAGTCTCGGTAGAGTGATGACTAAACTCTCTCATACTTCAGAAACTGCAATTGCTATCACTTTTTTAGTGATGAATATTGTGAGCGGACTAGGGCGAATTTTTCATGTTGTTTGAAGTCGATTTTGGAAAACTGCCCAATCCAAACTTCACGCTA
>Ga0209208_10000842_pt1 | contig 41718 bp, 42 predicted proteins | sample S1TSphfallax_3_FD_187694 | JGI IMG/M metagenome (GOLD analysis project Ga0209208, IMG submission 187694) | Host-associated microbial communities from peat moss isolated from Minnesota, USA - S1T2_Fd - Sphagnum fallax MG (SPAdes) (version 2) | ecosystem: Host-associated > Plants > Peat moss >... | reverse complement strand
ACTTTAAAATCATTCATCTTTTTTCATGGGAATCAAAAGTTCAATTATTTATAGCAAAATGATTTTTAAATTAAAAATTAACAAAAATGCTAAAAATAACAAACAATGAAACAAAAAAGATTAAAATTCTTCCATAATTTCATATGTCCATAACTTCATCCCATTCAAGTGAACTTTCAAATTACTTTAACTCTAACCTTAGGTCACGTTATTAGGTGTACGATGCAAATTTAACAAGATATGATTAAGACACTTACTTAGTTTTGATTTTCAAATTACTTTTTGAAGGGAAAAGATTTAAGATTTTCATTTTGATTAAGATTAAGTTAGACACACACACACACAAACTTAGAAAATTGATGGAGAATAATGATATGCAATTTTAAAGTTCTATTGGGTTGTGAACCACATATTTTTATGTTTTCAATTTTGATTTTTGCATTCTTAATTATAGATGTTTAATATTTTCAATTCTAAATAAAAGAAAACAATAGCATATTGGTGATGAAACAATGAGTAAACTTTAAATTTGTTGTGTTTTTTAATGTTAAAATTAAAAAATTGATCACATATTCTAATTATCAAGAATAATCCAAATTCTGAGAAGTAATGAAACAACAACAAGAATGAAATGAATGTGTGATTAAAGTTTGAGAATTAATTTAAATGGTTTGCAATATATTGTATGTGAACTAAGTGTAATTATGTGCATAATGTATAGTGTTTATTAATAACCAGATAACAAATCATAGTAAAATTTGCGCCTACCATCTAGCGACCATCTTAAGGACAAAAGAAAAATTCTAAAGAAAAAACACATGAAAAGCTATTAAGAGTGGTTTGGATTTATTTGGGAACATTTCTTTCTATAAATGCTGAAATTCAAAAGAAAAAAATATTCTTTTTGAAAATCTTGATTTCTAAATTTCTTGCAAGTAGAAGATGAAGGTTTAACTAATGGTGAAGGATACAAGGATTGAAGTCAGAAGCATAAAAGAATTTGAAGGAAATTGAAGATTGACAAAATAATATGAATCGGATGGTAACTTGAAGTTTGCAGAAGTAGATGGATCAAAAAGCCAAACAACAAAACATGAATTCAAATCTTGAACAAAATCGAGATGCGAAACAAGAATTGTATGAAACACCAAACGTGGATATAGTTTTGGAACCAAGAAATTTGTGAACAAAAGAATGACCCACATGACATTGGGTGTTTTTAGTTGGAATTGGATCAAGAAGAGAAGTTTGGGGGTTTGTGAAGACTCCTTGGTTACAAAAGGGGATATTTAGTGAAGGGGATCCGAACTAATGTATACCCAAGAGAAGGGGTTATCAATGTTTTCCAAGCATCATCCGTAGTTTAAGAACATTAAGAAAAGAAGAATATAAGGGACAAATTATTGATGGTGGACCCTAGAAATTCCTCAAGTTCAAAATTTGTGAATAGTTGGAGTGATTACAACAAGTGCACAAACTTACCATTTGTGCACCAATTAACATTGCAAGAGTATCATGAGCCAATAAAACATTGGGAGGTAGAAAACAACTATGATCCCAACATTCTAAAGTGGGCAAATGCAAACTACCAAAGAACATCTATGTACAATGATGCATAGGTGAACATTTTGGAAGAAACATTACCATTTCGATTGAATGACAAGAGTAGAGGACTCGAAAGAGAAAGAAAGAATCCAAAACATAGAAATTATGATCATGTGGATTCAACCAGGTTGGTTCAAACTCTTTTAAAATATGTGCTTTCTATAGAGTTAGAGGACGTGGGATCATAAGATGTCCACAAATTGACAATGAAGTGAGGGATGGATTTGTTAGACATGCAAGGCAACAGATGTTGAATAGAAACTTTGTAGAACAACCATAATAGAGAGAGCAAATTCAAAACGATGTAAAAAAAAGGATGCAAGAAATTGTTTTGGTTGAAGAAGAGTTTGTACAAAACAAACCAATGATTTGTAATTCTCCTAGTGTGAGTAGAGCATAACCATTTTTCGTAAGATTAGATTCCATACCATAGAGTGTATATACGAATGTGGTGTAGTTTGGAGCTAGGTTCTCTAGAGAGTTAACACCATTACCAAGAATGTTTAGAATGATGAGTGGGATACTTCAAATGTCAATCATTTTTTCAAAAGCAAAAAGAAATAGATTTGTGGTACTAGATACAATTATAGTTTTGTGTGAAATTAAACAAGAGTATGAATTAATAAGAAGAAGACAATCTAAGAGTGGTCAAAGTACATATCGAGTACCAATGAATACTCAATTTGGAAGATGTGTAAACCAAACTCATAGAATTTTCACTTAGAATTCAATTCAATTAGAGTTCAATTCCAATGTAATTTGGATTCAATTGAATTTGGATTGAAATGAAATAAAATAAAAATTCAAGTCAAGTTACGTACAATGCCATTCATTATTTTCATTTGGATGGAACTTAATTTCCATTTTTTTTCATCATTTCATCATTGGATACTAGCACAAGCCCAAGTTAAATTGTTGGGGAATGCAAATTAACACATTTGAAACTTTTGGTGTCATTTTGTTGATAAATAATATCATAGCTTACTAAAAAAATGCGTATTAAATTATTCATATATGTAATTATTATTCAATTTAATTTTAAATACCATAATTTATTTTTATCTTTGTGCCTTTTCTCCTTATTGAATTTTTATTAATTTAATAGGATTTTTTAATTTTTTTTTGCAAAAAAGAAGAATTGCATTACATATTGTTTTAAAACACATGATTTATTCCTACATTGTAGGATAAGGCCTTAGAGGAAGGTATTCCTAAATAAGGGACTGAAGCAGCATGAAGCGGCCCTTAAAATGTCGCAACCCCAAAGTTTGAGTACTCCTCCAAGAGACTTAGCTTGCTTAAAGGCCGACGCACTTTACAAACTCTGGAATGCACCAAAACATTCACTTCCACCCACAATTCCGTGCAGAATTGTCATCTTCTACCTTACGTCCATCCATTTCGTGCAGAATTGTCATCTTCCACCTTACATCCATCCGCTATTGCGTTCAGATGGTCGTTCCGACCTCTTCGTCCATTACACAACTGCCGGCAGTAAGGGTCTACGATTCTGTGCAGAATTGTCGTCTTCTACCTCACGTCCATCGTCCATTCCTCACAGAATTGTCATCTTCTACCGCTGGTCCATCGACAATTCTGTGCAGAATTGTCGTCTTCTACCTCTTGTCCATTTCACAACTGCCGGAAGGCAGGTGCGGGCAATGGTGGTGAAGTACACAGTCGTAGTAGTAGCTCGCAATGGCGCCCAAGAAGGACGCTGCCCCCAAAGCCGTTCCCAAGGAACCCGAAAAGCCTGTTACTCCACCTGGTTTGTTTGTTTCTCCCATGCCTTCCTTCATCCTTCTTCGGTTTTTTCATGGTTTGGTCCTTCTCAGATCACGTGGTTTCTTCCGTCTTGTACATATCGTGGTAGCTTGCTCATTATAAATTCGCCAAGGCGAGATAGAGAGAGAGAGAATTTGATTTTAAACGCAACATCATGTTTGGTCTGGGAGGATGACAGAACCAACCGAGGGTATTGGAAAGTTTTATTATCCAACAGGAGCGACCTACGGTACTCAATGAAACCACGCATGATCTGATCTGATACAGACTTTGTCTTTTTTTTTCTGCTAATTGTGTTTTCATTCTGGATCGATGTCGCTTAGAGTTCCATTTCATTTCTGAGGATGCTTAATGACGGAGAAGCTTTGGTTTCACGGATCCTTTTTGTGCAGAAGGAGGGTGGAAATTGGTGCCAGAAACGCCAAACGTAGGCGCAGACGTTGTAGCAGGGAAAGGGAACATAGCCGCCGCCGGCAAAGCTCCCGCTGCGAAACCAACAACAGCTAAAGGCGCAGCAGAACCACCTGCCGCAGTCATAGCAGCAACTCCTCCAGGTCATTGCATGGAACTCATGTTATAGATGCAGACTTTTTGTCCCTGTCTTCTTTCTTCATTCTGAAATGCAAAAAACGGAAGAAGAAAGATGGTCATAGAACTTGTGTTATGGATGCAGACTTTTTGTCTCTGTATTCTTTTCTTCATTGTGAAATGAGAAAAAACAGAAGAAGAAAGATGGTCATGTGAACTCGTGTTATGGATGCAGACTTTCTGTCCCTGTATTCTTCTCTTCATTGTGAAATGCAAAGAACAGAAGAAGAAAGATGGTCATGTGAGCGCACTTTTTGTCTAGCTAACTTTTTTTCCCTGGATTCTTTTCTTCATTGTGAAATGACAAAAACAGAAGAAGAAAGGTGGTCATGGAACTCATGTAAATGGAATTGGAGATGGCTTTGCAGAGAAGAAAAGACCTAATCGACAGCGCAATGGAAAGGGCCTGTACATAGAGGGCGATTATCAGTATGAAGGTGACTGGCTTGATGACAAGATCCATGGCACAGGTATACCTTGTCACCTTGCTGAGAGTGTGTGACCCATGCCTGTAAAACTTGCATATATTGTTAAGAGATTTTCTTTCTGGTCATAGCTTCTATCAAATGTAAAGAATGGTTAGGGGAGCTTGCCTTTGGTTACTAGGTTGTTTCAAGTATGCCAGTGGAGCTTCATATGATGGGCAATGGGAGAATGACCAATACATGGGAGTTGGTGTCTATAAGGTTCTCACTCTTGTTTGCCTTTGCCAGTAAAAGCCAAATCTGTGGCATAGCAGTTTGTCATGGAAATGTATTCTTCTTCTTCCCCAATGTAAGAGGTTGTTAGACTGTTGCTGAAATTGCAATGCATATGAAGGTGATTTGTGATCTGATTGTGCATGGCTTGTTGGAAGTTGCATTCACAGTAGTAGTTGTGATAGAGAGCAGTTTGTCATGGAATGTATTTTTCTTCTACTCCAATGTAAGAGTTTAGACTGCTGGTGAATTTGCATTGGATATGAAGATGATTTTTCATCTGACTGTTTGCATGGCTTGTCAGAAGTTTGCCTTAGAAGCCAAATTCATGATGGCAATGTGTGTGTGTGTGTGTGCGTGTGTATGCATGCATGCATTTAGTGGCCCAATGGTGCAATGTATTCTGGAGAGTGGAGAGAAAACAAGATGCATGGAAATGGAACTTATGTAGACAAAGAAGGCAACACCTGGGTTGGTCAGTTCTTCAATGGCACTGGCCCTGGCCTTGTCTGTGAGATAGTTTGAAGAAACCATGGATGAATCAGAGCTTTTACCATGAACCAGAGCTTTCCATAAGAAGCCTTGTTGAAGGTGATGACCTGAAACATCCACAGAAGACCAGCTATGTATATCTTTTGCAAACTTCATTTCCCAAGTTCTCAGTGTTTTAGCAGAGAGGTACTCTAAATACCAATTGTCTGACATCTATTAGTCTTTATGCAGATCTGAAGTCTTAGGGTTTGCTGTAATGTCTGCTTTCCCATCTCATCAACACCAGGGAAGTACGAACGAGCTGAACCATCGCACTAGAATTATAACTAGGATTGGAGTTAGAAGTAGAATGCACCCAAACCTGAATCACAACTAGACAAAGAAGATGTAAAAGATGGTCTGCAAGCAAAGCTTGACTTTGAGAAATGAAAAAGTATCATATCAGTGTAATCATCCATTTTTCTTGGTAGAAGAAAAACCCAGAAGGTTTGCCCTACACTAGATCACCCACATCAATAACCTAAATCCTTGAATGCAATTCTTGTAACAATTGCAATTGCACTGAAGGATTTGCAATTCCTGCACTTGACTGGTACTGTATCTCACAAATATGGTGCCTGCCTGTACATTGAGTGAACTGTGAGTGCAGAAAGCAGGATAGCAGGATTGCATTCAGCTTTTTTGTTGAGATTCTAATCAAGTATGAGATGAAGAAAAGGTGCCCAATTTGTGCTGAGCTGCTCTCTCAGTACTTGAGAGCTCAGCAGATGCCCACCGCAAGAATCAAGCAGCAAGGCCTCAATGCCTTCACCATTCACAATCTGCTTGCTCTAGACACCTGAGCAAGGTGAATACAACAGCTGCGGACTTGAGCCAGAATTGGTCAAGTGCCAGTACTTGCCAGCTACTAGAACTCCAGCTATGACAGGAGTTTGCAATATGTACTTCACCCCAACCAAAGTCACATCTTTTGTAGACAGGAATGTGTATACTTCAATCCTGTTCAGCTTCAGTTTCTCCAAAGAGTACAGGTGACAGGGATCATGGCAGCCCCAATGAAAGCTCCAAAGTAGATGCTTGTCATCAACAGTGTATGCATCCTCCCCCCACAGCAGTGCCTCATCTAACAACTGTACCACCTGTTGCCTATCCACACACAATGTTTACAGGCCCAGATTTGCACAGATTTTGCAGATGCAGGAAGCATGGTGTCTGCATGACTTCTCATTCAGTGATTCCTTGTACAATGCTTGTATCCTCTGTGCAACTCCTCTCATTGTCCATACCAGAGAGCGGGCTCACCACCTGAGGTAATCTTCAGGTGCATTTATCAACCCCCTGCATTTGTTGGTACATATGCAGATGCAAACCACCAAAGCCTTCCTCAACAGCTGCTGTTAGGCAGTCATCTTCAACTAATATAGTCTCTAAAAGCTGCTTAAGACATGAACCTGGTCAATCAAACAAACCTTAATCCAGACATGCCCAGGAAGACACTTCTATTGCTTGGATGCTTGGATATGAGGATTTTGAACATGATTCCCAATACAAAGGTACAAAACAGACTTGGCATGCTGAGTTGTATGGAAGACCATAAGGTGTGGATAGGTTGCACTGTACGTCCTTGCATATATAGTGTGAAGGGAGTGAGAAGAATGTTCACAAACAAAGAAAGATAAATGTACCATCCACTTTATCATCAAGTGGCTGGCAATATTGAACACCTCAGAAAAAGAAGCCCGTCATCTACAAAGTACAGGAGCAAAAATGAATTTTTACTAGCTGAAAGCAGTTGCAACAAGAAGTGGGTCCCAGAGAAGAGTACAATTTGAGAGTACATACTCAATAAATTCTGATTTTGCTTCATGAATTGACTGCTCCATTCTATAGTACAAAAGAATTCAGTACAGGGGAAGGTCAGGAACTGAAAGGTTGTAGCAACCTCACCCCACCTACAATGGAATGTAAACAAATGACAAAACACATTGTTATTGCCACAACCGACTTATCGACTGCAGCCTTTGTCAAATCCCCAACCTGCTGCAACTTATCCCCTATGACAGACCTCTTTGCCATTTCCCTTTCTTCCTTCTTCATAGGCTCCTCTTCCTTTGTCTTTTTGCCATGAAAAGAAGCTGTAAACCTGCCAATTAGAACCTCAATAAATGACCTTACCCCTTCTGATGTCATGGTACCTGCAACCTCCATGATTAACTTCCGGTTGCTAGGCACTGCCAGAACTCTGGAGAGTGCATCTATCCCACTCATGAATGCTGCTTCATCTCTTTTCTGGTGACCATCATTGTGGAAAGCAGTTGGAATAACCACTAAAGGTTTGTTATTGTTGCTAAGGTGTTGACCTTGATGATGAACAAAAGTAGATTTATCAGGGTCTCTTCCTGTTGTTGAGGAGCTTGCAGAGTTCTCATCCAAAGCTGATGGAAAGACTCCAGACATATGTAGGATTTTTTCCTCTTGTTTCAATGGTCTTATCAAGGAACTTGCAGGGTGTTGTGCTTGGTTTGCAAGATTCTCATTCAATGGGTGGGTAGACTTCCCACTGAAGGCTAGCACCTCCTGGGATGTGCGCACTAGGGTTTCAATAGAGCTACTACAGACAGAAGTCAGCAGCTCTGTGACAGGCGCCTGATGCTCAGGCTTTACAATTCCTGCAATCATATCATCAAAGATATTCACATCCTTGGTCCTATCCAGGTAGACTGAGACTGCAGTAGCCACAAAAGTCTGAATGCAATCCATAATCAGCACCCTGTTCTTAGTACTACTCGCAAAATCCATGAGAAAACTCAGGACATCTGCTCTTTCATCCCTGTTTGCGCTCTGATTTGTGGAGTTCCTAAGTAAGTTGAACTGCTCCATAACAGAGACAACAAGGCTGCGTGTTGCACTTGCCACTACAACAGATGCAAACCCCTTGCCAGCTTCACTAAATAGCTTGTTCAATAATCTGTCCACAAGCCCATTTCCCACTCCCTCACCAATTGCCTTAATCTCTTCTTCGGCAATAGAGGCCCCAACTAGTTCGTCCTTCATGCCTTTTGCCACTGAGGTACCGACTGGAGCTGCTATGCCATCCAACAAACTTCCAACAGATTTCCAAGAGACTTGATCCCAAGCTGCCCCGTCTTCATCCACATGATTTGGCAAACAATCGTACTCATACTCCCTCCATGAAACCTCATCGATCTCTTCTGGGCCTTCATGTTCGACAACCTCTTTCCAAGCCAGGACTTTCTCTTTGGTACCAACCGAGGCTGGTCCATCTTCTTCTTTCCCAGGAGGAGAACCGTCTTGACATGGAAGAATCAAAGAAGTCGGAGGAGGACCTTTTGCCGATGGAGATAAGGACTGCAAAATGCCATGGCTGACGGATGCAGAGATGGCAGACACGCATCTCTGGACCTCTAAGCAGCCGGCCACCTTAAAGAATTGCTTCAAGCTTTGCGGCACCTCATCTTTGTCCGACAGAAGGAAAGAATGAAGATCCTTCAAAACGACACTTGCGGAATCGCTTCCCTCTGACAATACTTCAAGAATCGACCACAAAGACTTGCAGAGAAGAGAGACTCGGTACCTCCTCCGAGCGAATGCAGCCGATTTGTATAGACGGTAAGAGACATAGCCGCCTGCTGCCACAACGCCACAGGTCAGCAGCAGAGTTCTTCTGCGGCGAGAAATCACCAACATCTTCCCTCTTCATCACAATTCAACTCTCTCACTGTATTTCCTCCCGCTCCTGACTCGCAATCTCCACGTTTCCAGATATCTTCCAACACCAAGTCCTCATTCTTCACAAACAAATCTCCGTCAGAAAAGCTCGCTCGCGCGCGAGAGAGCGATCTTTCTCTCTCTCTCTCTCTCGCGCGCGCGCACCAGCAACGAAACTGTAACCGAATCCCGCAACGATCTGTCTCTCGCACAAGCACGAAACCCTAACCAGGTTCCGCGACATTCTGATTTTTGTACGAGCACGAAACCCTAAAGCAGAATCCGCGCGCATGCACTCTGTCGCACAAGCACGAAACCCTAATCAGATTCCGCGACATTTTCTCTCTCTCTCACGCACCTGCACGAAACCCTAGGCAGATTCTGCGGCATTTTGTCTCTCTCACGCACCTGCACGAAACCCTAAGCAGATTCCGCGACATTTTCTCTCTCTCTCACGCACCTGCACGAAACCCTAGGCAGATTCTGCGGCATTTTGTCTCTCTCACGCACCTGCACGAAACCCTAAGCAGATTCTGCAACATTCTGCGCTGGAATGGGTGAGATCTCACAAAACCCTAATCCAAAGAGGCCTTCTGGGACAGCTCATATTTCAAGAAAACCAAAAAAATGATATATATAAAAAAATCCCAGTAATGAATTAGAGAAGGGCTTTGCAATAATACACCCTAGGCAACATTCTGTGGTGGAATGGGTGTTGAATATAACCCCATTCCAAAGCAGATTTGTAGAACAGCCCACTTTCAAGAAAATGGAAAAATAAATAAATAAATAAATAAATACTATATATATATACATATATATCCCATAATGAATCAGAGAACTGTCTTGCAAGAAACCCTAAGCAGATTCCACGATATTCCGCGGCATAATGGGTGTACATTCTAACATATGTTATTATTTGTTTGAATTTTCATAGCCCATTCACCATGGTGCATTAAGCACAACCTTTCTTCATTTGTGCAATTTGAGATGATTGGGAAATGCTTGCAAAGTGTGTGTTGGGTCCTCATCATCTTAACATAGCGCTTCAATCGGGTCCTCATCATCTTTACATAGTGCTTCAATCGTAGTGTAAGTAGTTAGAGAGAGCTTGTCCCATTTTGCTAAACAAAATTCAAAGAGTTTTTAAAATGTGCTTAATTGTTTGTGCAATTCCTTGGTTGGCTTGATTTATCATCATATACCACTTGAGAAACCTAAGGATGCATCATTTCACCCATTTAGCACCTTTTGTTGTGCATTCACATAAATACAACTTGAATGAACTAACAAACACCAATGCATCATGAAGGATGATGTTTAGTAGACATTAAATGATTTTCCATAATGTTTTTTTTCCTTAGTTCACCAAACCAAATGTTCAATCAATTTCTATCATATTTGTTGATTTTAGTTTTCAAGATAGATTTTAAGAACCATGTTACATCTTTTCTTTTGTTTTAATTTTTCTCATGTACAATATTTGGTTACAATATTTCAATCTCAATTTGGGATCTCACGATGTTAAGAATTTGGCAAACAACGAAAACATCAATTGGAAACAAGGATTCATGTTTCCCCCACCATTCTACAAAACATGCATCAATTTGGTACCTTTTGAACATTTGCAATTCCTTGTTTGTTCCATTGGTCTTAACAATCATTTTTAAAATGTCAAGATTGTAATCTTCATCATTTAATTGATTTGCCATATATTCATATTTTGTCATATGGTGGCATTTCAACAACATTGAAAACAAAGACTGCCTATCATAGTATTCCACAATGAAAGCATCTTGTTTTCTACCAATAAAAGAAGAAACTAACCAACTATTTTTAAATGTTAGATCTAACATTGAAAATAGCATGTTATGGATTTTTTTTTTTTTCATACTTTTTTAGGAAAGGAGAAGAACCATTCAAAACCTCACATACCCCTTTTTTAATGTTAAATGCAAGCATTGACAACTCCAAAGAATAATCATCCTCCATCAAATTATCCATAGAAGAAGTAATTCCATATTTAAAAAATAAAATTCAAGGCCATAATAATTGTTGCATGTAAAGCATTAGAAAGTAAACATGCTCACGAGATTGGGTTTAGCAGACAAACATTCACAGTTGGAAAAAGCACATCAATAATGATTTGAGAGCTATGCCAAGTTAGAGCTAAAGGAACATGGCTAGGAATATTCATTCATGTCTGTTGATTATAACAAGGAATAATTGTTGTTTTGAATTGCAATGCCGCTTAAAACAATATGATCTTACTTGCAAACATGCAAGCACAATTTACTTATCAACATAACAATATTGTTGAAATTCTCACAAACAAACAAAAACTCTCATAAACAAATACAAAATCAAATATCACAATGTATGAAAACAAAATTATTAACTTAGTTTTTATTGGAATGTTTAATTTTCTTGGCTTCAAACCAATTTCAATGTGAGCCTTGTTTCACATGTCTACTTGGTTTTCTCCATTAGGCCATGCAAAAGAACTAAACTTGAACCAAACTAAGATAACTTTAATTTAACCTTTAGATTTAGAACTTTTTCACAAAAATGAAGAATTCCTCAACACTAGTTTGTATCATGATACATGAGTGGGTGTTGCTTCATCTATGTAAGGTTAAAATAAAAAAATTATGATCACATGAGCTAATGGTCTAGTTAGGTTGAAGATAATTCTTCTCATTATGAAGTGGGATTTGGAGATAATGAATGATAAATTCCAAAACCTAGGGGATACTAATAATGGATGGAGGAAATTAAAAGTTTGGTGGGTATTTGGGGATGCCAAAATCTTTCACTCCTATTCGTCTTTAAAGGAGGGGAACACTAAATATCCATGGCAGGTGGGAGATATGGGAAATAATTAGGAAATATGAATTGAAAATAACAAAAATGCCTAGTCAACAACATAATTTACCATAGCAAACCAGAAGGGAAATTATGACTTATAAAATCTACCATTTTTTATGATAAAAAAATGTGTTGAAGGTAAGCAATTTTTACAATAATTTTCTTTATCAACCTTAAAGGTTCATAAAATGTTTTGCAAGGTTCCTAATTCACATTTAAAGAACTTGCATTATTCTACATCACATGACAAAAAACGTTAGCAAAAAATATGAGTATGGTAGGATGTGTGGTTTTCTATAAAGTAGTGACTAATGTTGGTTGGTTTAGTTTTTTAAAAAAAACTCTATGAGGTGGGTTTTTTATATTAAAATTTGGGTTCACACATTTGTCAATATTTAATTTCTTAAAAATTAAATGATCAATTTCATAGTCAAAATAATGACCTTGGTTATCAATTTGATTAGTTCTTTTTTGAATAATAATCATATGTCATGCATAAAAGTTAGTTATCAAATAACTATTTTCATAATTGAGTGGATATTGGCCAACTATAGTAGGTTTAAAAAATTTCAACCTAATAACCTACTTGGATGAAAATTTCAACATCTAAATAAGTTATCAAAATTTGAAATTTCAGTAATTATCAATTAAGGTTTTTCTCAATTATTATAATTTTGTATACTTCAATAGGTAGGTCATTAACCAATTATCAAAAAACTTCAAAACTCAACTAGTAAATTATTAATAATTGGGTTGATAACCTTATTGATAAACAAGTTTTTTTGTAATAACACCAAGGAAAAGCATGGATGTAACAACATGAAGGAAAACACATACCTAGGAATAATGTTAAGGAAGAACATAAGACCCAACAACAATGCAAAGAAAGAGCACAAGTCCGACTAGCAATGCAAATGAAAAGCATGGGACTCAATAATAATGCAAAAAAAGAGCGTGGGACCCAAACACAACACAAATGAAAAGTACAAAAACAACAAACACAAAGTAAAAACTCAAAACAACAAAGAAAAGGCAAAAACACAACAAGAATATTTTAAAAATGTGAGGCCCGAGCTTCAATTCAAACTTTTTATAGTTTTAAACCAAAGCCTGAAAGTGTAGTGCTTAGGGTAACCTTCTTTTTTTATAATTTTAAAGCCTAACTGCTATTTACTTGATATTTAGATCCAAGCAAGGAATTAATATCCTACATGAATTTCAAATTTTTATATCCAGATTTAAATCTAAATATTAAATGGGCAAATTTCATAACTTTGAAATATGATGATTAGGATATTACCTTGATTATCATAATTTGTGATATTTGACAAATATCAGATGTGATATCCAATATGATATTCAAACTTGATATTTAAATCTACTAGATATCCACCGATCATTAGTCATAACATACTTGCAATGGATGGTACGTTGGTGGTTGTTAGCAAGCTTTGAATTGATGTTGTGTTACTATTTATTCCTTGTATTTCATCATGGTTAGTTTTTTCTTAATGCATTGTCACAATGACTTATGCACTTAACATTATTTATAAGGTTGATCCATTTCAAGCCCACATTAAGGTCTTAGTCGTTAACTTGCTAACCAAAGGGCCCTTGTTGACGTTTAATTGGTTAACTTGTTAACATAAGGATCATAGGCTTGATCCTTTTCAAGCCCTTCTTGAAGACTTTATGGTTGACTTTTTAACATAAGGACCTTTGTTGAAGTCTTTTTGGGTGGCCGTTTAACCTAATGATCGTAGGCTTGCTCCTTCTCAAACCTTTGCTATGAACTTTGTGGCTAACTTGTTAACCTAAAGGCCCTTGTTAAAGTCTTATGGGTGGCCTCCTAACTTAAGGATTGTAAGCTTGATCCATCTCAAGCCCTTGTTAATATTTTTGTGGCCAATTTATTAACCTTAGGGCATTTTGCTAACCTAAGGACCATCAAGTTGATCCAATTCAAGAGTCCTTGATAAAGTTATGATGAATTATCAAAAATTTCCCAATGTATTGGGAGGGCATTTTAAATTCATAAGATTCCTCCTTGATTCAAGAGGTCATCTTACATTCCAAGGTGGATTTTCACACTTTTTGTAAGGCTTTGCATGTTTTTTCTTCACACACAATAAGGCTTTTAGATGGGGGTGTTACCAAAATTCAGCTTTGCCTTTTGTTGTTACCTCAACTAGGCACCTTATTCTAGTAATACCTTCGTTTGTGGGCCATATGTACCGCGTTGTGGTTGACCTGCTAACTTAAGGGCCATAAGGTCGATCCATCTCAAGAACCTTTATTAAGGTTTCCCTTTGCCTTTTGTTGTCACCTCAAGTGGGCACCTTATTCTAGTAATACCCTTGTTTGTGGACCATATGTACCACGTTGTGGTTGACCTACTAACTTAAGGGCTATAAGGTTGATCCATCCCAAGAACCTTTATTAAGGTTTCTACATTTGACCTATTAACCTATAGGCCTACGGTTCATCCATCTATCAAGCCCTTACTAAAGTCTTTAAGGCTAGCCTAATGGCTTATGCATGGACAACTCGATAATGGCAAAGAAGGTGCTCACATGCTTCTATGGCAAGAAATGATGCTTGAAACAAGACTAGACAAGAGAAGGTTTATGCACATGAAGGTGTATGCCTTCATTTTTACCAACACCCCTTGCGAAAATCATTGGTGAACTGCCTTTACATTAGCAAACTTGGAGACCTCAAAATCTTACTTCACCTTCATTGTTGAGTGAGAGCTGTTGCTCCTTTTCTACCTTGCCTAAAATCCTACCTTCTATTCAAAGTCATACCCTCATATTTGTTACCTTTCTTCACCCCTTATTTTTTTACCATTGCAAATAAATAAACAAATAATGAAAAAAATCAACAAATTAAAAAAAATGACATTTTAATTAAAATCTTAAAATGACATTTAATCTTTCTAACCCCAAATTAACTTCTTAACTACTAATTAATTTTCTAACTATCAACTTATCTTGTCCCTATTTTCTTCAAAATTTAGTATTTTTTAATATCTTTTTCATTTGAGTATTTTCATCCATCACCATAACATAGATTTCATTGCAACTTGAACAAAAGTTTTGTAAAAAAAAAGTTTGAACACTTTTACATTAAATTTCATTATAATTTGAACAAAAACTTCCAAAACAAAGTTTGGCACACTTTGACATTATGGAGTAGATGAATTAGAGCTTCACCTTAAACCTCATATAAAAGAGTCAAGATTCTAGATTTGTGGCCCAAATGCTAGTGATCACAAATGTCATTCCTTTTGAAAACATTCAATTTCAAATCTTAGAAAACACAAATTTATGTAGTAAGAAAAAATGTTTTAAACATTCAACCCTTCGACCTTTACAAGGAGAGATGATTAGCGAGACGAAAAAAAGGTTTTTGAGAACATGATTAGGTGAAAATTATCAACAAACTTGATGAAGTTTGGCTTATGATTTTGAAGCATATATCCAAACAATGTTGGGACAAAATCGACAAGGTGCAAATGATGTACAACAAATATCAACAAACACAAAATGAGGCAGGTGCAAGGGTTTACAAATGGGTTTAGTATGAAAGAATGTATAACATTTTTGCAAGCATGACAAAAGCTAGCACGGCTTTTGGAACATATAGCGATGGGAATCAAGTTGTACCAAAGGGTGCAAGTATTTTGATCCCTATAAACGTCAATGAAGATGCTACACAAGAGATTCCCAAATCTCCTCAAGATCAACAAAACCTTGATGGAACAATTCTTAAAGTTTTTAAAGGCCTTGATATTCCATTGACCATTGCTTGTAAGAAATCAAAAGTTGATGGAAAACCAAATAAAAAACGTAGGAGAAGTAGTAAAAATAGTATTTTTTGCATTCTAGCCTTTGTATTTTTTCAATTTTTGAAATCTTTTACAAAATTGAAATAATGAAAATGGAAATGTAGTCACAAATGGCAAAGGAGCCAATGGAAATGCAAAAATCGATTACCAATGTGGCCATGAAGATGAAAGAATGTTGGATTCGAAATACTTTACAGAGTTAGTTTCAAATGGCAATAATTTTTGTTAATTAAAAATTTGTTAATCAATTGTAGGATGTGTGTAAACCAATTTTGATGGAACAATTCTTGAAGTTTTCAAGGATCCTGATATTCTATTGATTATCGTTTGGAAGAAAGCAAAAGTTAATGGGGAACCAAATAAGAAGCATAAAAGAAGTAATGGAGATGATTTTTCTACATTAACCTTTGCATTTGTGAAATTTGTGAAATTTTCAAGCAAAATTGAAACAATGAAAATGGAATTGCAATCACAAATTATAAAGGAAGCAATGGAAGTGCAAAAATCCATTGCCAAAATGGCCATGGAGATGAGGTGACCCATTAATTGGTTTTGATAACGTTTCATTTTATGATATTCAAATGTGTTCTTTGTCTAGGTTCCTTCCATCACAACCTATGAACATGATGTTTCTCACTACAATAGACAATAACAAAGTCAACAAAAATCTTTGAAACAAGTTAAGTTTGTTAAAAACTATTGAATTCAATAAAGGCCCATGACAAGGCAACCTTGTGAACATAAGCATATCTGAAAACATTTAAAAGAAAACTAAATCCTAACAATTAGAACAATATTCACCATAATATGAAACAAAATGTTTCAACACAATGCAAATCACAAAATGAACATAACAACTTGTTAAATACTAAATTGACAAGATGAAAGGAGAGTGATCATACCCTGTAGGAAAAAAAGAAAAGAAGAGAAAAATGAAAAATAGGAAAAAAAATAGAAAGAAAAAGAAATGAAAATAAAAAGTGTTTTAAAAAATGAAAAATAGAAGAAAAGAGGAATAAAGTACATTTTTTAAATAGAAGAAACAAAGATGAAAAGAATAAAAAATAAAAATAAAACGAAATAAAATTAAAAAAAAAACAGAAAAAATGAAGAAGAATTTTTTTTAATTAAAAAAAGTAAAGAAAACAGGGGAAAAAAAAGAGAAGGCAAGAAGGGGGGCATTTTTAAAAAAAAGGTGGGTTACGAAATGACGAATCATTAAAAATAAATTTTCAGTTTTTTGAAAAATTGAAAATATAAGAAAATAAAAGTTAAATTCATGCACTGGCTTACTGGGCAGTCGCTGGGCCAACGGCAGCTTTTTCCGGGCAGGCTCAGGTAGCAGCCCGCCAGCGCTGCCCAAGTGCTCCATGTGCGCGGTGCGCACCGGCGCCACACCCACGCCCGCTTCAAAACAGCATCGAACAAAAACGATTCTGGCGCACGCCTCTTGATCCAGTGCGCATGTGCGTGGTACGAGAGAGAGCGAGAGAGAGAGAGAGAGAGATCTGTTCTCTTCTCTTGTACCCGTTGCTTGAAGCAACAATTGTAAGAAAAGAGTAGTCTTTTTCTTGCAGCTGGGATCGCGGAAGAGAAGAAGTAGGAGATGAAGAAGTTGCGATTCTGAACACGGAAGTTACATGGATTTGTGAAGCTGGAACAACTAGCTTGCTTTGCTTTTTCTGAACCGGACATGTACATATCAAGCGTGCTGCTTGAATCACGTTGAAAATAAAGAAACAAGCCAAATCCGAAAATAAAAAGAAAAATTCCCGCAGAAGGACGTGACGTTCTATACTGAACGTCACCACATTATAGACTCGCAAGCTTTGGAAACGAAAATAAATAAAAATGCGTTGTCGCCGCGAGAAGCTTCATCTTTTCTGTGCGTACTCAAAGTTTTTCACTCCAAGAAAGCAGACCCCGAGTTTTAGGTTCCGAGTGTCGGACTGTGGCAGCTGGGAGTGGGAAGGAGAAGAAGAAGAAGAAGAAGACGAAGAAAAAGTAGTGGCTTTTGTGAGAATGGGTCACATCCAAGCAAAGCCGGTGAGGCGAAGAGCTCCTAGGGAAGAAGTTAGACCACCATCCAGAAGCAAACTAGTGAAGAAAAAAGCAAACAAGGCAAGCTCCAAATCATCCAAACAAAAACCCGACAAAACGCCGAGGAGAATCTTCAAACTGAAATCTCCTCCCATAGCTCACTGGATGCCATAGAAAAACTTCCAAGAACCCATCACCCAAATCCTCAACCTCCATTTCTCCAATCTTCCAGCTCCAAGCTCCCATCTCCAATCTTCCGGCTTCCATCTTCAATCTTCAAATTTCTCGTGGCTTTTTCTGGATCTTGCATGCCATAAAAAAAAAACTGCTAAGAACCCATCACCTACATACTTAATTTCCATATCTCCAATCTCCAACCTTCCATCTTCAAGCATCAGTTTTCGATCTTCAATCTTCAAATTTCTCATGGATTTATTATTTCTGGATCTTACAAAAAATTTGTGTTTCAAGCTCCCTCTCTCTCTCTTCTTCCTTTTTCAATTGAATTCTACTTCTGCCAAAATGCTTGCAAGTAGCATGAACTCAAGCAAGCAGTTGCAATGGTGTTTTGGATCTCTTTGTCTGTCTTGTGGGACCGAGAGAAACTTTTGCACAGTGCTACAAAAAACAAAACAAATTTCTTTTGCTGAGGGGATGTTGAGTATCTTTTGCAATTTGTTGGCTTCACAAACAAAACAGAATTTGGATCTTTCTAACTTTCTACCTTGGAAAATTTTGGCCTCAAGTATTATATAACAAGCTGGTGTGATAATGGCTCAATCTAGCTTGGACCAGATATGGAGAAAATGGTTGGTTATCAACAAGGACTCAAAGGTACATTATTCATCACAAACTTGTACAGCCTGAAATTGGTTAAGAACTGCATGATAACCCTACCTGTCCAGCATATGTTTTGTATAGACCTGATCTGTGCAGAGGTGTGGAGCAAGTGGGCATTATCAAAAAAAAAAAAAAAAAAAACAACAAAATTGCGAACTAATGATATTCATTGAACAACCACACTCATAATAGGCAGCAAGTCTCAGAAAAATTCAGAATCTTGTTATTTGATTACCTTTGTGAGCATAATATAATTTCACCAAGACCTTGCTCGGCTAATTATGAAATAAAAGGAAGACCCAGTCAACACTGGTTCAAACAATCGCACTTAAATAGGAAATGTTCCATGAAGTCCCCAAAAAATGAACTCATTGATGGAATTTCACATTCTATTCTGTTGAACATTGTGTCTTGTCATGTTGACCAAGATTCAGGAGCTTCACTGTCACTGACATTGGCAGGAAGTGTGAAACATTCAAGACATTGGATTTTACCTTGATAATCGGATCATATAAAGGATAGGTCAAGCAGGTAGGTAGATAGAATAACAGGTGAGTATTAGGTAAGTACACATATATAATGGTTAATAATGTCAGTGTTATCTAGTTCTCAGTCAATCAACATATCAAGTAATGGTAATGGATAAGGCTTACTTATGCTGTAACTTTGGAAGTCCATTATAGCAATATATTTCCTTAAGCTGAACTCAGAGAAGAAAAAAACCCAGCAAAATGAGCTTTACTAATAAGTACCAAGAATTTGGGTTCAATATTCAATAAAGGTGTACAACACATGATAGATGTCAATGCCATGATTTATATTTACAAAATTAATTTTACTTAGTTCAAAACACAATTGCACTTCAGATTACCTGATTTTATCTTTATACATAACAATTTATTTATAACCCTTAAACATAAAATCAAAATTGTAATTAAAGCAAAATTAGCACATGAATGAAATAGATCGTTGGAGTAAGTGGAATATCAAATCATCTGTCTCCCCTTTACCCACTTCTAGACCTTTAAAGTCCGACATACATTGTCTTTTAAGCTAGTTCCAAGTTATTAAGTTCCTTATATCAGTGTGTTTGAAGATTGCCTATTTGTGTCCATGAGGTGCAAGTTACTTCTAGAGGTAAGATGTTAAAGACTGAAGTGAATGGGAAGTCAAAGTCCTTGCCTGAAGGTATGGGTTGATACAAGGAGCAAGTGCTGAGTAGTTGGACATGCATGTTGGTTCAGAGCTGATGTTGCAGTCACCTGTTTCATTTAAGACAAAAAATGAAGTCAATGTGAAAGAAACTCAATGAGGAAGTCCTAGTTGAGAAAATGAAATGCTCAAGACTTATTCTACGATTCTATGCTTTAATCATGAACTGGTCTGTTGTATCTCATATCCAAAGAAAATTTCAGAAAAGAAACTCCAGATTAATCCCCAATGTAACTGTGACATGGAGATAAGAAGTCAGATATTATAACACTTAAAAAAAAATTGAGAGTAAAAAACATAAGTTTGAGAGTAACAAATATAAGTTTCATCCTGTGCCAGGATCAATTAGAACAAAAGTTCACCTCATAAGGATTGATGCTTGCTAGTTACTGCAGAGATTTTTGTGCATTGCTTCATCTAAGAGCTGCTGCTCGAGTTTGGCTCTCACTGAAGCCAATTGGCCATAACCATCATGGAGGTCACTTGGACCTGCTGCTGCTCGCAAATGACACTGGATCGCAGAATCCTCCGCTGCGTTACTGAACATCAAAGCTATTGGTACAAATTCACCTGTCCTGTTACAAATCCATCCATGTGCTGCCCGTAATGCTGCACCCAATGATGCTGAATCTGCAATTTTCTCAAAATAGATGTTGTCAGATATCAGATGCTGTTATATAAACAGAATGTCTATAGATACCTCCCAATTTTAATGATGCTGCACACACTTGACAAGCAACTCAGACAAATCTCAAGGAAGGAATTATCTTAGTACAATGTCAAACTTCCCTCTGAAGTTTCAGTCATGACCTACCAGGGCGTTGTGCAGTGTAGACAGGGCAACCAAAAATTGATGCCATTAAGGTGAGGAGGTGAGGATTTGTTGAGCCCCCACCAGTTACAAGAATGCGCTCTGGTGGACAAGGCATCCCAATCCTCTCTGTGTGTGCTCTCATTGATAAAAATTGCCCTTCCACTACAGCCCTGACCTGCAAAGTGTAACAACACCACCAGCATTCAGACATGTGGTGCAAAGTCACACCATCTTTTGAGCATGTTTTGCAGAAACAGGAAGGAAGAGTGATAGACTGGATTTCAGTTGCTGACTTACTTCTGTTGGTGGATCAAATTTTGAGACTTGTTTAACTTCTCCACTGATGAAGTTGTTCCCATCATGTTGCTGAATGACAAATCGGCGAGTGCCAGCTGTTGGATACATGGATTTTATTAGCCTTCAGCGTAATTCTCAAAATACATAAACCAACACATAACCATAAACGGAGATTTGCATCATCTTATGCAATAAAAACTCCAGAGACATGGCTCATGAAGAAAGTTTCCATGTTGCCAGCATTGAGATAACAAGAAGCTGTACATTTCACACAGAGAGAACATGCTTGATAATATCTACTATACAGTCAAAGAGCTCATGGGTGGAAAACAAAATCTCTGGCACCTGCTAGCACATCCAAACAAGATAAGGAAAACCAAAATGCAACAGACCAGGCAATGGTGGCAGAATTTCAAAGTCCTTGTAATAGAAGCCCATCTTGCCCCCTGTGAAATTTCCAACATGTCCAACCTTAAAACATGTGACCCAAGTGCCAAGCTCATTGCAGCTTTCTGTCTGGTGATCCAAATACTCAAAGAGTGAAGTGTTGTTCCAACTGAACCCAAACTGATCTGTGCTAGTCTTGCACTAGATATTTCCCTCTAGAGCTTCTGCTTTACAATGCTACAGAAAAGAAGCCATATGCTCTTCTCTTCTGGCAACAGAGCTCTTTCAGTTTTATCCCAGTCAAAAATACACAACAATTAACACCAAAACTATTCAGACAGTGGACTCACCGTTGTAAGGATGAGTCTTCTCCAAAAGGTCACCAAAGGTCTTCCATGACCCATTTGCACAGCTGTCTCGGATTTCTGCACCTCAGGTTCATATTAGATGATCCATCATCCAAGTGATTTTGCATATAGAGCCAACTCTAGGACAGACAGAAAGAGAAACTCCACTCATACAATTGGATCACTTTGACACATGAGGTTACTAAGTCTCAAAGCAATGTTAGCCAAGAAATAGGATTATTCAGTCATGAAAAATAGTTCTCACCCATATGAAGTACAAGAGGTGTTACCTTCCCTTGTGAGGGAGCCATTCTTGTAGCATAGCATTGCCATGTAACTCTCTGGATCAACTGGGTTGGGAAAGACATGCCCCTCCAGCCCCGGATGCAGGTCTTTTGTTACACCAAATACCTGTGCTTGGACCAAGAATGAGCAATAATGTGACAAGGTTTGGCAGAGCCAAATCTGTAAATATGATATTTGAACAAGCAAGTAATGCTAAAAGCTTCCAATTCTGGAGTTAAAAAACTTACAGTATCACTTGTGCCAAGACTGATAGCAAGATCACCTGGTTGATTCAATGCCAAACCTGCAGCATCCATACAGACATCCGGCAGGTAACAAAAAGGTGCACATGCAGCAGGTGTTAAAAAATCTCTATTGAGTGGGAATGGTGGCAGGCAAATGGTTTGGCATGTGCACATGACATGAACTGATGTGGTGGAGCTGTAGAACTTGGGAAGAGATATGTAGTGGTCAAAGGTGATTTGTGCACAAGACAGAGGGAGTCAAAGAGAGTTGATGAAGGGAGAAAGTGCAAGTCAAAGAAAGGACCTGCCAGACTGCACGGGTTGTCACCAGACCAATGTATCACTACACATTCTTTCCGGAACTTGAATCTGCATAATACACACAGACAACACTGTCTCCATGAACAGCTCATAAGTTTGGGTTGGACTCTCTGGCTTAAAAGTCAAGCTGTTCACAGGTATTCACATGCACAACATAGGAAACAGCAAGATATGTAACATCACCACACTCTGCCACATGATTTAGTCCTTACCACAGGAATTTGTTCAGTCATGGGAACTACTGCCATAACTTTAGGTAAGGTTCAAGAGCGGATGATTAGAGTTGGCCAAGAAGATATCATAAGACAAAATCATACTCTGCAGAGAAATTCAAATAGAGTATAGTGTAAGGAAAGGGAGGTGTAGATGGGAGGTGCTGCATGATGTCTCGTTGTGCATGACCACTGCATAACCAGACTAACATTGGCAGCATACCATAAAAATGGTGTCTCATTACCGCTCCACAAAATAGGTACTCAAATTTCCAGCCACAGCATGTGGTGCTGCCAATGGTCCCAGCTTCTCTTCCAACCCTGGAGCTGTTGCCTGCCAAGGAACATGAACTATATCTTAGATATTCAGTTCAACAATATGTAAAACATATGCCCAGACAGAAATGGAGATATTAATTGTCTAAATAGATTCAAGAAACCTAGCTAGTTTAGTCATCCCACCTCCAATGCTTCAGGGGACCAAGTCCGGTGGCGGATGTCCATGAGATTCATGCCTGCTCCATCACTGTGATCAATGGCAACATACTCACCCACAAGCAGAGATGCCATGAAAGAGCTCACCAGGGATATTCTCTCAGTGCTATTGTAAGTCTCTGTTTGGGTTTCAAATAGCTTCCGGATTTGTGGACCTGTAAACCTCTCATATGCACGAGAACCTGCAATCATAGCCTTGTATATGAGTCTTTTTTTTTCCACTTCCCTTTCTTCTCTTAAGAAACTCTTGGTCTCGAGAAAGAAAATACAAGGGGACCCTGAAAATACAATGACCTGTGAGTTCAGTGAGTGACAGGGCTCCTCCCATGGCTTTCTCAATTGCACGGCACTGCAGACTGGTGCTACTGTCCATCCATACAGGCGAATCTTGCACAGAGAATGCTCCTTGGAATTGAACCAACAGGCTTTTCAAGGGGTTCAGTTTCTTCAGGTGGTACTCCTGTGCGTCTTTGGCCCAATACACACTTCCATGCTGTTGCCCACTACCTGACACCCCATATACTTTCTCAAAGGGAAATCCAGCCTTGGTCAATTTGCTAAGGACAAGCTCCAGGGCCTCCACCCACATCAAGACAGGGCCTGTGATCCGCCCTTGAACTGCATCATCATCATCATGCACATACATTCTCTTGAGTGAGAAATCATCAATCATCCTCAACCTACGAGACTCAAGCATGCAGGAAATTCAGATTACAAAACATTTCCAGTATACTCTCTCTCCCCTGTCGATTCTAGACTTGAAGAAGATAGGCCATAGAGAGAGAGAGAGAGGTGGTCGGAATACATACTACATACCTTTTGGATCTCTGTGAACACCATCTTTAGTGCCATAGTGGGGGAGCTCTGAGTCGAAGTGCACAGATTGAAAAGAATGCAGCCGCAAACCCGCATCAATTGCTGTTGCCTTCAATGACCTGTAACAAAAAAAGAAGAAGAAGAAGATGATGATGATGATGAGGCAGTGATCAGTTTTTCCTTGCCACTGTTATCTAGATCTGTGCACATCTAGCTTATCATCACAGTCGCTTTATATCAAATTCCTCAACAGCAACAACAGCGCAACGAGGGCCGCCTAGGATTTGTCTTTCTCTACTGATGAATGGAACAAACAGCATGGGAAGAGAAAAGAGACGAACTGCGTGGAGCTGTCGAAGCCGAGGAAGAGAGCATCTGCTGGGAGCTTTGTCATGGCCGCCTGCATTGGAGCTCTGAACTCTCAACGCTCCAGAGCTAATGTATACACAACTATAACCCTTACTCTTCTAGCTCTTATTGCTCTTCCTTTTGCTACCAGTACACGGAACAAAAGCACGAGTCGAGAAGCGCGATGGAAAACAGTGTCACAAATCTAGACAATGATGAGGAGGGAGAGAAAGACAGGAAAGAGAGAGAGAGAGAGAGAGAGAGAGAGAGAGAGAGAGAGTCAGCGAGACGGAGATGCAGATGGAGCTCTCTTGAGGTGCAAATTTAGAGCAGCAGAGGAAAGCAAGCGGTGAGAGAACCTTTCTCTCTGTGAAACCCGGAAGCACCTCTTTTCCTCTGCTTCGTTCCGTTAAATTTCTTCGGCTGCAGCCGCTTTCTGATCCTTCAAACTTCGCTTGTCTGCAGCTTCTTTCTGATTCTTCTTCCTTGATTGCTAAAAGAATTGCAAAAGAATTCCTTGATTGCAGCTCTGTTCGTTCGTTGGCTTGTTTGTTGCTTTTCTTTTACTTTTTTTCTTCTCTTAATTTACATCAATGAACCAAGTTCCAGAAGAAATCTGTAGCAATAATATAACCTTGACGTTCAAGAAGAAATCTACAGCAATAAACCATGATGTTCAAGAAGAAATCTGCTGCAATAAACGATGATGTTCAAGAAGAAATCTGAAGAATAAACCTCGTTCAAGAGGAAAGCAAAGAGAGGACTAGTAAGGTGTGAGGCTTCCTGAGCTTGTGTATTTTTGCCCAAATCTCCCAAACATCTTCTCATTCTTGTCTCAATGCAAACAGAATATCAATGAGATTGCAGAGGAGAAAACTCTAGACAAACAATGAGATGGCACAGGAGAAAACACAAGCATCTTCTCATTCTTAAATGAAAATAGAATGCAATCAGTGACATTGCAGAGGAGAAAACTCCAGAAAAACAATGAGATGACAGAGAAGAGAAGAGAACTCCACAAAACTCTGTAAGTATCACCTGGATTTTAGAAGAGAAAAAAAACCTCAGACAACTACAAAATATCAATGAAACTGCAGACAACAAGAAGAAAACTTCATAAACTCCAAAATTATCAAAACCGTCAGAGACCCATCACAAAGCTTTTGAGTAGTAGTCACTTACTAAACTTAGAAACCATCAGAGACACATCATAAAGCTTTTGAACAGTAGTGACTTACAATATTCACAAACCATCAGAGACCCGTTATAAAGTTTTTGAGCAGTAGTCACTTACAAAACTCGCAAACCCTCAGGGACCCATCATAAAATCTTTTGAGCATTGCTTACAAAAATTTATCATCAAAACCATCATCAGCTCCATCATGAATGACAGTGGCAGTGACAAGCTGCTGCCATTTATTCCATTTTGATTTAATTAAAAGAAGCTCCTGACAGTGAATGTTGAGGATGAGGCCGAATAATGTATGTGAATGTTTTGCACAAAGCAATGGCCAATTCTATATTTCCAGCAATCCTCGATTCTTCAATCAAAATCTTTCTGCACCACTCTATAAACACTCGAGAGCAAGACTGTGTGTCAAGTCCTCATTTCATGATTCTTATGTGTCATCCTCTAGAGTTTGAGAGGCAACTCTGCAAATGGTATTTACTGTTTTTAAGTACATACATCCCCCAAGTCCCAACTTCTACATAAAATGGTCCTCCAGGACTCCTTTTAGTGCTTCTATCCTGCCAATGACACTTGGGTTCATGAGATTTTGAGCTTCTTTGATCAAAGTCCCTTTCTTGTTGGAGTGAAAGGCCTCCAGTACAATTGTGAGCCACCTATGCAATTTGTCTGGAGTTCTGTTCAACCATTACAACAAAAGAGAAAAACAAAAGAGTCAGTGCACATGCCACCAAATAGCACTAGAATTACAGATAGAACAAAGGAAAGAAGAAGACCACAGAGAGAGTACTCCAAGAAAAGCTCACGTATATAGGTTGTCGAAATCTTTCCCTTCCAGTTCATCACCAGGAGAGAATGCATTTGTCATCTCAGAAATCCTTTCTCGTGGATCTTCTATTGCAAGAAGATGGCGTATTATTCGCACTTCCTTTGGCACTAATCTGGACATGTTGCCCCTTGCCACATTGTACAAATGGAACATAATATCCTTCACCTGTCCCAATCACATTTTACATGTGCAATAACTGCCTTCAGAAAACCTGAAATATGGACCCTCTTACAGAACCTTTTTGAACCCAGCTTCCTGATAAGGTAAGCTTCAACAAGTTGTGTGTTCATGGGTACTTTGCAAGATTAGTGTCTACAGCTTCTGATGTGATGTCTATCACAAATATTCTGTGTCTGTTTGCCAGTTATGCAAACTGCACATATCAGCATCTTTTTCTCTATAATGTAGTAGAAACTAGGCAGATTCTGTGCACAAACACACAAACAGAATTCAAACAGATATTGAAAGTGTAATGATTTAGTTGATACCTCCTCTTTCATCATTGTTGATTCTTTTGCTGCTGCCCATGCCTTGGTGATAAGCAGCATGAGAGTGGGATCAAGCTCTCGCTTCTTAGCCAAGTTGTCAATCTTCTTTGCAGCCGCTTCCAAAGATGGTGAACTTAAGATATCATCAAACTTGAGCTGTGCCACACTCAGTTTTTCATCATCTGCTACAGCTGTATCATATGCTTGAACTGATGCCAAACACTGTGCCGCTATACTAGCAAGCTCTGCCACCAAAAGAACAAGTATTTATCAAAAATCTAGATGATAAAACCAGGAACTCCAACCACAGCATGTAAAAACACATTCTATATTGGAAGGGGAGGGCTGAAATACAAAGAATTCTCCATACCATCTCTTCGGTCCAGGTTTTCATAACAGGCATCACAAAGTATGTTCAAATGCTTGAAAAAATCTCCAGTGAAGTCTTGTCGGCGGTGCGCCACTATTCTATCCATTTCTGAAGGATTCTCTTCTATAACAGCAAGCAGTTGATCATGCTGCTGCATGTCATCATCCACCTGACCATCCACATCACCCAACAAAGTTGATAAGAACATGTTGCATTTGCAGGCATGCTGCTACTCCTGAAGTGGATCACACAAAACCAAACTGTCAGTGATGATGGTGGGGTAACAGAAGAGAAGAGAAATTGCAAGTACCTTTTTCATCCTCCTAGCAAGCTTAAGCAAGTCTGCTTTCCGTTTCGGATCTTCTTCTGCGGCAGCCAGGGTTTTGCATCGCTTGAAGAAGTATAGCCTAATCTTGACCCACTCCTGACTGAATGCCAAAAGTATTCTCCACTCTTCAGGCTTAGTCTTTTCAACCATGAAAACCTCAATCAATCGGTCACATACACGACTCATTTTGTACCCTTTCTCAACCTCAATGTCCTCCATATCATCACCGTCATCAGTGGAGATTTCGCTATCTTGTTCTTCTGCATCTTTCCCGCACTCTTTGTCAATTTCTGCCTGTTCCACATTCAAAACCTCTGACTTTGCTTCTCCCAAAGACTCTCCAAGAGCTTGAGCTTCCATGGCAGTTTCATGATCACTAAATTGTCCTTCCCTCCCCCCACTCTCAACTTCATCGATTGTAGAGGCAGTCTCTGATTTCAATTCCTGGATGCGGGCTTGGAGTTTCTCTTGTGAATCTGCTTCAGACCTCTGAGCATCCGCCAGTGCACCTTCACATGGAAAATTTTGAAAAAGCCACAGACGACTTTAGGATTGTTGTAGTGAAAGTTGCAAAAAAACTTCCTAGACGGAAGGAAAAAAACAAGTCATGAATTGAGTGAACAGTATATCCTCAGTTTACAAAAAGGGAGAGGATTTTCATTTAGTACCGTTCCTCACAATAAAGCTATTGTTCTTGCTCTTGCTGGGGATGATTCCGGGAGATGCAGTCCACGGAAGGCTGCTATGGTTCGCAACTAACAGACATCTTTTCCTGCAATTCAATAACTGCTTTGAGCTCGAACAGGTAACGCCACCCATAACCGCCACCCTTCGCTGCATCCTGCTGCTTGAAGTCCTGCTACCACGAGCTGTGACAGCAGACTGCGTCTTGAACAGAGACGACGCAGGCAACATCTTCAGCACTTCCATTTAAGCTCCAATTTCTCCGGTTTCTTAATCCACTAAAAAACCAGAAATAAAAAATTCGATCTCCAATCTTCACTCGCTTCTCCTCCTCCTCAACCTCAATTCTCCACTTCACTGCCCCTTATGATTACTCCCCTAATCCTCTCAGAACCAAACTCTGATTCTTGAGCTCAGAATCTCATCAGGAAAAAAAAACTACATCACTTCCTAGTCACTTCTCTACTATTGCCTCAACGATTTTTCCACGTTCCGTTGCATCATCATCATCAGCAGCAGCAGCAGCAGCATCAATCCTCGATAATTCTTTGCGAAGGCACAACAAACAAACTCATCCCAATCCTCGAAATAACACAAAACCCCGAAAACCCTCCGAACCCCCTCCCTCCCTAAAACCCTAACCCTAACCCTAAAAAGCTTGCTGAAGTACACTCCAGAGGCCATAACAACACGTACCTAAATATGGCCTTTGGGACATCAGTGTAGATGGCCTTTGGGACATCATTCTATATGGCCTTCGACACTTCGATGATGATCATTCGAGGTCCCGAGGAGAAACACCCGGAGAAAATCACGGGTCACCCTGTAACCTACCGGGTGACAATCTATGGAATACCAAAGAGGGCCATCCTTTGACCATATCCCTTGCCCCAGGGAATATTCCACTGGCATGAGATAGATTCTCTTCTTTTTCTGCCCCTTGCTGCCCGAGATTTCAAAGCCCCTGGCATGAGATTTGTGATTTCAAGCACAAGGTCTGGACCCGTGCAAGTCGGGCATGTTTATAAAAATTCAAATTACAAGAGTATTCAAGTGCTTTCACACACCCAATTTCAAGTTTTTGATTTCAAGTGTGTTTGGAATCAAAAACCCCACACACTTGAAATCAAAAATCCCATGTGTGGAATCCAAAACCCCTTTGCTCACAACAAATAATTTTCTAGGTTCAAGTGCTCTTGTGGAGGAGGATGGACAGACGCATGCTCCAAGAGCAGTCCATAACATGCACATAATTTCTTTTGTGTTCTATGGATGCTAAATGTTTGATCAAGATGATTGTCCTGTGAACCAGTATTCTGACAAGTATCCGTTGTCTCAGAAAAGCTTTGCAATCCTGTTCCAGACTAAGATAAGGAATTGGTTGTGGTTGTATCTTTGAGGGTTTAAAGATGAAACCTCAATGTTCAGGTACAATCATGGAATTGGGTTCACAACATCATCTAGAGTTCTTAAGTTTAAACAGAGCAAGAAGAAGAAGAAGAAGAAGAAGAAGTTGATTGTATTGAAGTTGAAATTGTGTGGCAGGATTGTTTAAAACTAGGTCTCGAAATGAAATGATTCAAGGTTTTGCAGCATTTCAGGTTCTTGGATAGGGCTTTCCTCTGGCTTGCAAGTGTGTAAAGCATGACCTGCAAGGCAGCATAGCTTCCATTCAGGCATGACAGTTGCACCGATGCGTTTGTAGAAGTTGATGGCATTGACGTTCCAATCAAGAACACACCACTCCACTCTCTCTGCTCCATGTTTCACTGCTTGCTGTGCAATTGTCTTCAACAAAAAGCTGCCATATCCATGCCCCCGGTATGGCTCCCGTATGTATAAATCCTCCACATAACACCCAGGCTTTGCAAGAAGTGTTGAGTAATTTGGAAAGAACAACACAAAGCCGATGACAGTCCGATCCTTGTGGCTTGGAGACATGAAAACCTTAGCATCTGTGTCCACGATTGTTCTCCTCAGTGTAACTTCACACACATGTTCCTCAGAGCGTGCTGCTTTGTGTGTCTTTGTTGAGGTTTTGACAAGTTTCAAGACTAGCATGTCCTTTTCCTGGATCCATTCTTCTTCTCTCTCAAGCTTGAGGGCACAAATCCCTTCATTGGTGTGCAACCCATCATGACCTTGAGTTTCAACATTCGAAATGCAACTCAGTGCCCTGCTTTGTGACACACAATCTCCAACATCCAAACCCTGTGTCTTGATGTAATGTTCAGGAGCTCCTGAGTCATCAACCTTCCTCTCAGTTTCTTGTTTTGGTTGGTGATAATCTTTCTCGCCATCTTCACCATAACATCAATTAAGTGAGGGAACACTACTGAACATGCAGTCAGGCCTACTCCAACCCCAAAACTTTCTCCTCCGAAAATCAGTTTCCAAAGAGGGTTTTAAACGTTTAGGGGACTTACCAAAACTAGAACACTGTTGAGTATTTGGTTGAAAAGCCTGAGGGGACACTGAGGAAACAATGGGAGAAGTTTCAAGTATGAACACTGTTGGTCCTTGAAATGGCAATGACTTGAACAGTGAGTTTTCAAAGCCTGCTTCAGTAGCAACACATGTAGCTCCCAACTTCTCATAGTCAGCAAGCTCCCTCACAAGCTTTAGTATCAAAGGCACATCTTGCCTTGTAGCCTGCCTCACTATTGCAGATGTTCTGTCTTCTGCCATTGGAACTTCAGGGACCTTCAGGCTTTTTTTGTTGCTAGCTAGAGCTGGAAAAATCTCCACCAAGGACCCAATCTTCTGGATGTCTTGCTTTGATGTTCTGCCACAAAAAAGTTCAGACTTGACTTGGAGGCACTATACTGAAGAATGTGCTCCATCACTTAGTAGCATAGATCCTTTCAGAAAAATCAAAGTAGTAAGGGTGCTTACATAAAAAATTCTTCAATTTGAGCCCTTGTGCTTTCTTGACTAGTGAAACTGATGAGAGCAATTGAGAGCCTTCAACTCTGCCATGTTGAGAATCTGCATCGCATAACAGTCTTATACTCTTCCCAAAACTGTTACACAACCTCATTTGAACAACAAAAATGGGAAAAATACTGGTAACATACCTTCTAATATGGTATAACCTAACTGAAGATGCCCTTTCACACATGAAAGGGTGCACCAGCAGAGCCCAAGATGCCCTTTCAACAACTCATAGGCAAAAAATGATTTAAACCTGCCAAAATCCAATGCTTTCTAACCTGCCAAAACTCAATACAAGAAAGCACAACAACAAAGAAGAAATGGAAATGGAGACAGAATTCCTATTTTAGTTGCTAAGAGCCCCAAAAATCTTGGCTACCAAAGGTCAAAAAAGAGATCATAATTCTCCCACCAACTACCAATAGAGTGAGCAGCAGATCAGAAGTGAGAATAAGAGATGGGTACAAAAGGGTGGAAAGAAAAGGTCCACCTAGACACAAACATTTTGTATATAATCTGTTCACATACAGAGAAAAGTTGGAACTACTATACAACAGTATGCAAAAGTTCATAAAACTAAAACCAAAACTCCCCTGCATACTGAATCAAGGCACATGTTGACAGCAACCTTGCCCATTCTTGATGCTGCAATCTGCAAATGAGTTGATGGCCAGCACTGTGCCAAAATCCTCTGAGAAAATCTTCCTCTCTCATGTATAAGATTGTGCCCAGCAACTGACAGAAAATACTGTGAAATTAATGGGGTGTAAACGGTATCACAATTTTAGACCAAAACAACCAATGCTCTCAGTGATAAACCCACTTAAGTGAAACCCTGTTATGATAAGCATCAATAAGAAGCAAAGTAATTACAGTTCACTAGATGAGACCAAGGGCAGATCAAAATTGAGTTCAACCAAAGCTAGTTTGACTCACAGATTCTCATTGTCACCCATCAGTAACTTTGAATCACTGCAATGAATTCTTACAACAAAAAAACTTTTGTCATGAAATCAAACTCCAAACACAAACCATGTGAGAAAAATTGCATCTCATTTGTAGATCAGAATTGAGGACAATGACAGTCAGCACCTTTAGTTCAGAAAATGTTAATCTGATGACATTGAGAAGCAGGAAATAAAGTGACGATCTTGAACTTCTATTGTGGAGAATCATTTCCATAAAATCCTTTAACCCTGCAAGAGCTGTTCAATATCTGTTTCAATCAGGATCTTCTTTCTGGTTGCAAATCTGTTTTGTGAAGACCTCTTTTTTATCGCCTGAGATCCAAAGTAGAAAGCCTATTATTTCCTGGATCACTTCTATATTTATGGTAAAAGCAACAGTGGCACTGCTGTTCTAGCTTTGGACTACCAACAACTCTCCATTTCCTCTTGTGAAACAGTGCACTGCAGCTAGAAAGTATTAAAGAAATGATCCCTGATGTTCGAAAAGAGATTTCTAGATCAACTCCTCTTCTCACTTCAGGAATCCCCCTTTCCTACTCTATTTCTGTCTAACCTCAGTTCTTTTGCTTCTATCAGTGATTCCATGGAAAGTGTGAAAAAAGTAAGAAAATGGAAGCTGGCCACACAGAAAAATCAGAGAGTTCTACTGTCTTAATATAATAGGTAATCTCTTTCCCAATCGATGACTTGACACAGATTCAGAGAATCCAAAGCACAGCACATACATTACCTGCATTGCCTCTGACATATCTATTAGTGGTAGTGATGCTCCAAGTGAATAAATCTTATCTGGCTCCTTTTCAACTAGAGTTGTTTTGTCCCCTTTCACCTGTTACCTGTCTCATGACCCTGGTGCTTGGTTCAAGTGCAGGAGTGCCCTTTGAATATCCAGTGCTGCTATTGCATTGCTCTCTCAGGACTTTATCTCCTTCCAACTTTGGTCAGTGCCCACACTGTGCAGAATCCGTTTCACTTCACATCTGTCACAGCTCCCAGATGGGCAAAACCTTGAACAGATTGAGACAGCCAGATCAGATTGGCAAGTTCAAACAGCAAAGAAGAAATGTAATATATCTGCTCCCACTTGAGGCCCCCCACTCACCCCAACAATAAAATCGTTAACCTTCAAAGCCTTGTAGGCTGACATTATGAGCATCGACTTATTGCTTTCCTATAGTTTTTGCATCCATGAAGACACTATAATCCAAGGATGCAAAAAGATAGATCCATGTTACAGCAGCAAAATAGTATCAGTCATTGTCACAGTCTTCTGCTAAAGGCAATCATGTCACCAATCAGATTAGCAGTACACAAATTTCACTGCTTCTAAAGGCTGGGATTGTAGCCTTGCCCTAGTTTAGAAATTCACAAAATACTATAGCAGAGGGTTCAATTGAATATGATTTAAATCACTTAACCACTATCAATGATCTCACCATGTTTCTTCCACAGCTGGATGCAGGGGGCAGCATCAGATAACAGATGTGGACAGAAATGGAGAGAGAGATATAGAGAACCTAGTCTCCAAGGACCAGCTGTGGGCACAAGCGCCTAAGGGTCACAGAAATGCGACGCTCCTGTTTTAGTGCCTCTCCCTGCCAGACCTGCTGGTCTTTGTTGCGGTTGATTTCATGAGTCCACTTATAACGGGCGGTCCCTGACATAACTATCAAGTCACCAGGTGACAGTAAGATCTGCACCTTTGCTCCTGTATCTGCACTCACAAAAATGAACTGTAAAGAGCTTGCAATAATAGTCTTGCCACATGATTTTGAACCCTGCTTAAGGCTGCAAGATAAAATCTTGCTGTCTTCCCAATTGCCTAACCTTCCCCAAGTAACTCTTTAACAGTTCTAGGATAGCAACCAATCTCAACTTCACATATCTTCCAGAGCAATGGTGACCATGTTGTCTGCATACACATCATACAACTATCAAGCTCTCAAGGGACTACCACTTTCAAGGGATCACTCACCATTCAACTGGTTGTCCTCATTGATGTGCCCATTCACCTTGTTTGGACATGAACACAAAGGGTCTGGAACACTTCTAAAGCACATGACACAAGGTGAGAGTAAAGAGACAATTGCAATGCCATCTTCAAACCGAAGAAGATCCACATGAGCTGTGATTCCCTGTCATCACAAGTACATCAATTATTCACCATCAAACTCATCCTACAACCTCCTTGAATGTAGGTATTACCATGATATCTCCCAAGTACACAGATCATACCAACTAAAATGTATCAAATTCCAATCAACGTGAGCAGACTGTCATTACAGAATCTGACCTCGCCTGGCTCATAAGAGTTTGCAATCATCTGGTCAAACAATGGCTCCCGCAGCAGAATATCTTCAGGTAGTGGGCATTGAGATTGAGCAGCCATACTTGGACTTGAAATGGGGTCTGTCTTTGTACTGCATTTCGAGTCCATTGATTTGAACTTAAGCACAGAGTTGTGAATCTGAGAAGAGAGATCTAATGCCCAATCAGGAAGTCGACCAAACCTCATTGCCTGTGTCCACCACAGATACAAAAACACGCCACAATCTTTAAGTCCACAGAAATTTGTAGGTGCAAAGCTTTGTGTTTTGTAGATGTTTTGACAGGTAGTTTTGTACAGACCAGACATGCTGAATTCAAGAGAAATATTAAGGACAGAAGGTGAGAGCAGCACCCCTGTGACACTTGGATATAGAGCAGCACAATGGGCACCATTCAAGAAATAAGCACACCTGATTGTACAAAGGTGCAGCAAACAATGCATCTGCAAACAAGAGAAAAAAAATCATGTTGCATCTTTTGATTGAGCTTTTTGCTTCAGGAAATACTTTCAACCAAAGACCATGATGCTCTAAAAATATCTTATTCTCTTTTCTCTCTCAAGTGCTTGCAAAATATATTCTTGGACAGAAAGAACTACATAACAAAATGACATGAGTTCAGGATCCATGTTGGATACATGCAAATGTGAGCTCTTATGGTTGTACCTGTCTCAATTGCCTTGAGAATCCTTTGTTGTTGGTTGGGACTTAGGAAATGGTTGCATCTCCAGAGTCCATCCACATGCTCCACACTCTCCCATCGCTCATTTGTCTATTGTCAAGCTTCTAGTACCTAGTCAGAATCTTCTTCCTATCTCCATTTTCCTTCTCATGATGAGATGTTGGTCAGATCGGCAAAATCGACAAAAGAAGAGAAGCAAATAACGTGAGATTGTATTGAAGGAAAATACATACATGATGAGGGGAGCCGTAAAGCCAGTCCTCGGATTCCTCGGAATCGGAGTCTCCGAAGATAGACGAGAAGAGGAGACGATGATCGTTCTCGTGCTTGAACTCCTGCGCCTGCTCCTCCTCCTCCTCCTCCTCCTCCTCCTGTTCTTCCTCCATTGCGAAGTTACACAGCTCCTAGGTTTTGTGGCTTCAGGAATTTCCTTATCACTATGTATCCATGGGCAGCGTGTCTTTGTACGATGCTAAATTTTATCACTCCTGCTGCTGCAGAGAACAGACAGAGCAACAAACTGGACAAAACAAAACAGAACAAAAACTCTCGAATCCTTGACTCCTTTCACGCTCGGAAAATGCAGCCAGCAGAGAGTTGTGGCAACAACTATGGAGCGCATAATACAGCTATCTTCTTCATCTTCCGCGCTTATTAGAAACAATAGTGCACATGTGATTAGCACCGAACTATCTCATATTGTTTTGGATTTATGCCAGAATCACAGAATCGCTGCTTCGTCGTCGTCTCCTCGTCGTGTGACCACGCAGAAGCAATAAAACATCTCTTATTCACCTCGGCTAACAAAGAACTTGAAAACATTCGCTTCTACATCAATCTCCTCCTCTAATAGAACAACTTCAAACATTCAGCAAGCAAATCGTTGGAAGTCAGTAGTTGTATTCACAATTCACGTCTATCCCAGCAACTATTGCTATCAACCTGGTTAGAGAGATATGCTCTTCTTTTTGGCAATCTGTGATGTGCAAAGTAATATGTGTGGAGAAGTGGAAGTGGAGAGTAAGAAGAGTGTGGAAGAAAATGGTCTTCTATTCTCCTGTGCTCAAGACAGATTCAAAAGTTCTCAAACTGACATAAAAGGATCAGAGAAGAACTAATTGACAAGCTGTGGAAATTGGAATAAAGCAAAAGAGTTCAATGGAAGGAAGGATCATCAGCAAGAAAAATTGGAGAAGAAACCCAGAAATTGGAAGAAACCCCAAGAGTTCAATGGAAGGAAGGATCAGCAAGAACAAAAGGAGAAGATATCTGTAAATTGGAAGAAAACACACAAGAGTTCAATGGAAGGATCAGCAAGAAAAAATGGAGGAGAAATCTGTGAATTGGAAGAAAACACACACGTGTTCAATAGAAGGATCAGCAAGAACAAATGGAGAAGAAATCCCATAAATTGGGGAAAAAAAACAGGAGTTCAATGGAAGGAGCAGGAAGAACAAATGCAAAAGAAATCTGTGAATTGGAAGAAAACAGAGTTCACTATTGTGCAGCAGCAAGCAGAACTGCTTTCTGTTTGACAATATCTTCACAGAGATTCTCCATTGTATTAATGTTGGTGACTGCGTGAACTCTCTCTCTTTCTCTCTCTCTCTCCTGCCACCTTGAGCTGCAGTGGCATGCTATGAGTGCTGCTGTAATCTAACAGAGAACAATTGACTGCAAGACTTTGAAGAAGCTCTTGGTTTGTTCTTCGTCTTTTTCTTTGGGGGGGGGAGCTTGGCTGTAACTTTCAGGTTGACTATACTCATCATTCCCCCTCCCCATTTGTTTTCTTTCAGCAGCTCAAAGAGATTTCACTCTAATCCACCTCTTCCATGCGACTGCCTTCATCGACATCGTCTTCCAAAGGTGGTATTTCAGACTCATCATCAAGAGCAGCTGCTGTACTGTCATCTTCATCAATGCTAAGACCTAGCTTGATCATCCGGTGAATACGATTTCCGAAGGTGTTGGGTTCCTCCAGACTGAATCCAGAAGTCAGAATTGCTGCAGACAAAATGAGAGACTTGGCAGTGAGTGAAAAACACAACCAAATACTAACTATTTGTATCCATGGTACTATGCTGACAAAAGAGAACAAGCAAGCATTTCCCTCCTGCCAGAGAATTTATCAACCCAGTTCACCAATTCAAAGTTCGGGCATCTACAGATCTGAAGAATGGAAAAGGAAAACTTGCAAATTACTCCTCAGGAAAACACGAGATCCAGAACAGTTGGAGGAACAAACCAGTCTCAAAAAGTAACAAGACAAGGTCCTTGACAGTCTTATCAGATTTGTCAGCATCAGCCCGATTGCGGAGCTCAATTATAATGGCATTGTCAGGATTGATCTCAAGAGTCTTCTTGCTGCTCATGTAGCTGCCCATACTGCTATCACGAAGTGCTTGCGCTTTCATGATACGCTCCATGTTCGCACTCCACCCATACCTAAATCAAATCAAACTTCATCACAAATCACGAGCTTTCCTTTTATCATATTCAAATCACCTGCAGACTGCAGATGCTCTTCTCTTGTTTCAGCACCTAATTATTAAATCCAAAAGAATACTCTTGCAGCTCATGCAAAGCAACAAAATGTTTAACAATGTCTCTTCTGTACCTCTAGTAATCTAATCACAAAATGAAGATGCACAAAAAGAAAATGCATCTAGCCAGATACGCCACAAACTGTCACCACTGTTGAACAATAGGAAGAGGGGACTTGACTTACTCCCCAGTGACGAGACAACATGGTGACTCCACAATGCGGTCTGACACCTCCACCTTCTCCACCTTCCCTCCTAAAATGTCCTGCACAAACAAAATGTCCCATAAGATGGGAAATACCATCAAAGCAGTTCACATTTAGCCATTCAGCTCTGTTTAGTTTGCTTCAAAAAAACATTCATCTTGCAAGATCTATTTGTCCCAGCAACAGGGCCAACACTATTAGTCTATACAATGATCAGCATGAAAGCAATGCTAACACAATTGTTAAGTCCCCACCTTCATGACCTTGCAAAGCCCCTCAAATTTTGCCTTGACCTCCACTTTCTTCTTTGCTTCCTCCTCAGTATCATCCAGCTTCAATCCCTGTGATTGCCAGATCTTGATCAGCAAACATGAAAGGCAGACTCCATGATAGCATGCGAGGAAACTGGCAGATGCATCATCAAGAATTTGTGATAAAAACATCATTTGACTCACAAAGGACCTGCACCAACTAGCAGACACCATATTGCATGTACATGCAGTGACAGATGCTACATGCCCATTAGTCCAGAATGGTTTCCTGGGGACGAATTGCAATCAAAACCCAGTGCTATAAACCCCCTGAACCATGAATAAATTGCAAAATCTCCTACAAGTTCATGAATGCAATAGCCATCACTTTACCTCTTTGGTGGCAGAAACAAGTTTCTTTCCATCATACTCTTTCAGCTGTTGAACTGCACTCAGAAATGAACAACCTTCTATCAGTTGCTTGTCAAATTATTTCTCCAGAGTGAAAATTGGAAGGACGATAACTGATCCAGAAACAAGCAAGTTGCTAATACATCAACTTTCAGAATGCAGTAAATAAAAGACCATTTCAGTGTGCCCACACACCTGCATACTCATCTATTGGGTCCACCATGAAAAGAACCTCAAGGCCACGCTTTTTAAGCTTTTCCAAGAATGGTGAGTTCTCAACTGCCTTGCGCGACTCCCCTGTAATATAATAAATATCAGTCTGTCCATCCTTCATGCGAGTTACGTAGTCCTTCAAAGAAGTGACATCCTCTCCAGACTTTGTTGATTGATACCTCAGCAGATCTGAAACACCCCACCACATAATGTTGGAATCAACCTGTTAGCCAAAGTGAAAGAGTCTGCTCAAAGCCAGTTATTGGATGCCAACATCCCCTATTTCAAGCCTACCACAACAAAACGAGGAAGCAACACCTATGTGCAAACTGTACCATAAATTAGAAGATAAAGAGTAAATATCAGAGTAGAGTCTACTCTGACAATCTCAAAAGAATTGGAGGAAAATGTCAGAAGTCTCTTGCTAAGACCCAAAAGCAATCACCAGCCTAGCTCATCAGGTATGCAGATAAGTTCAAATGATCACCCTGTTAAACATAAAAACACATACCTGCAAGTTTGGACCGGTTCACAGAATCCTCATGGATGCCAAGCTTCAAATTCTTCCCAAACGACTCATAGAATTTGTTGTAATCTTCCTTATTCTCTGAAATCTCATTGAACATCTCCAAACACTTCTTCACAAGATTTTTCCTGATAACCTGCACATTTCACCAGCGCTTACATATAAGATGCCAATGCCAGAACCTTGCATCCAGTTTAACAACCATTACAAGTAGTCTACTCCAGCCACAAAGGTGACTGCAGGATCCAAACAACAACAGATACATAACAAGCACAGTGGCACAAAATGAGCAGGTTCACATCCAAAACAGTCATGATGTCCTTTTGCTGACATTGACAAACATGCTAGCTTTTCCTTAGAGAAGATTCCCTTAGTACTACAACAAGCCTGACAGAGCTTGCATGAGAGAGATTCCCATTGACTATGTCACCATTCCACGTAGGGATTGAGATGTCCCTGTTCTATTTCACATCATTCACATTCCCCAACAAATGCGCATCAGCATAACACATTAATACATTGTCATGGCACAAAATAGAAAGCAAGAAGTCAGCATATCACATGACACTCATGGTAAACATGATTCTCTAAACAGTACATGCTACCATTTCAGGGAAGTAACTATCATTCAAACAACTGTACCGAGTCTGACTGCAAGAAGGAATCAAAGTGATTCACATGGATTCCAATGTCAACATCCAGATAGGAAATAACCTTTCCCTCTTACTTTTCACATCATTTGCATTACCTCAATACAAACCTCTCATCATTACAAAAATGAAGTAATTCCACAAAACAAAGAAAGGTTGTGTGAACCCATCATGATGCCATTGTTCTGTCAACACACCTTTTGGCCACATGTAAGCTATCACTGGAAGACACTGTTCATCAACTATTGTGACAAGCTAGCTGTGCATGCATCAGAGAGATTCCCATAGAATAAGTCTGCATCCCACATGGGGAATAAGATGTCCCTATTCTTTTTCACATCATTTGCATCTCAGATAGAACTCCATTGGCAAACCAAGAAAACAAGTAACAGCAGGCCAGCTGAGGGGACCAAGGCTTAAATTTCATAAACAGCCATCAAAAATCCCTACAGAAAAGACCAATGTGAAATCACCATCATATCTCTATGACTCCAGCCCTCCAGGCCAAGGTTGCAACTATCCAAAGAGAATTCTGAAGCATGAAAAAAGCAGGTAACCTTGTAAGGTTTCTGTGAAACTTGGCACAGCAATAAAAGACTATCTAATAAAGAGTCCCATAAACTGCATAGGACTATATTGAAAATGACTCAAATAGCAAGTTCAAGGAAATACCTTCAGAATCTTGTTTTGCTGAAGTGTCTCACGAGAAATGTTCAAAGGAAGGTCTTCCGAATCAACAATGCCCTTTACAAAGCCAAGGTACTCAGGAATCAACTCCTCACAATTATCCATAATAAACACTCGTCGAACATAAAGCTTGATGTTGTTCTGCTTCTTGCGACCATCAAACATGTCAAAGGGAGCTCTTTTAGGGACAAAGAGCACTGACTTGAATTCCAGCTGCATAACAAGCAACAAAGGTCCAGAGAAAATTAGAAAAGGGAGTTCCTTAAGAGATTGCAACTACAAGCTCAATCATGCTACCAATCACTTCATATAGCATAAACCTTACTATTTTTCCAGGATTAATGTGATCAAAGGACTCGTGAGGATATGATGCACATGAGAATGCAATGTTCTTTACCCAAGCCTACAGTGATAGTACCTGGCCTTCCACAGAAAAATGCTTGACAGCCAGAGGCTCTTCCCAATCATTGGTCAGGCTTTTGTAGAAGGCAGCATATTCTTCTTTTGTAATCTGGTCTGGTGGCCTCATCCAAATGGGTTTTTGCTTGTTTATCAGAGCCCACTCATGTGACACTTCCTTGACCTGTGGAAATCATGTAGGTTTCACCAGTGAGGCAATGTCCATTAGACAATCCACAACAACCCAGGCCTATACACAGTCATCAAAGGAAGTTACAAAGAAGGTAAGTGAAAATGCTAGCTCAAACCTTCTTGGTTTTCTTAGAATTCTTCTTCTCCTCATCATCAACATCTTCAATTTTGCCTTCCTCAATCTCTTTCTCTTCTGCTTTCTCAGCTTCCTCATCCTCATCATCAGAAACCTCCTTCTCAGTTGTCTTCTCTGTCCAGAGAGATATGGGATAGCTGATGAACTCTGAATGCTTCTTTACAAGATCCTTCAGCTTCCTCTCTTCCAAATACTCCAGCTGATCCTCCTTGAGGTACAATATTATCTTAGTTCCACGACCCAATTCCTCACCTGGCCAAGAAACAATCATTGTAAACTAAACTTTCAAATGGAAGACAATTCAATATCTATTGACAATTTCTCCACACTCGAGGCTGACTTGACCTGAATGCAATTCAGCAATGACCTGATAAAAAAGTTATAGACATTTCAGATCTGATAATGTGTTAGCAACAGAGTACAGCCAAGGA
>Ga0209208_10000841_pt1 | contig 41729 bp, 43 predicted proteins | sample S1TSphfallax_3_FD_187694 | JGI IMG/M metagenome (GOLD analysis project Ga0209208, IMG submission 187694) | Host-associated microbial communities from peat moss isolated from Minnesota, USA - S1T2_Fd - Sphagnum fallax MG (SPAdes) (version 2) | ecosystem: Host-associated > Plants > Peat moss >... | reverse complement strand
CTAGCCTGACGTTTGGTCTCTTGTCCCTCATGATGGCCGAAGTACCACCAAGCCACCCGGGCGAGAAAACCCCATGTGCGGGGCTTAAGCTTAACGAACCGCGGAAGAGGCGGAGGCGGCAGGGGCGCCTCAATGAAGACGTGATCGCGGACGAAGTGTTTTCCCTGAACCACGGCGTCGGCCGTCTCCACGGCGCGTTTGCGGGTGGAGGCGAAGACGTAATCCGCGCCGCGGGCCAGCTCCAGGAGGCCGCTGGGCGGGCGTTGATCTTTCAGGATGCCGCCCTCCTCATAGGCCGCCCACCAACGCCGGTAGCCGTCCGCGTTGAGGCGTATCCGCCGCGAGAGGGCGGGCTCGCCATGGCGTGCGAGCACGATCAATCCCTGCTTGGCAGGAACCGGGACCCCCTCACCCATCTGAACCCTTACCCCTCCTGCAAGGCCTTCACGTGCGCGAACGCCGAGCGGCCCAGCGCCTCGAGGTCGTACCCGCCCTCAAGAGACGAAACAATACGCCCCTTGGATGTCTTCCGCGCGACGGTCGCCACGGCGCGGGTCGCCCAGGCGAAGTCCTCCGCCTCAAGGTTCTGCTGCGCCAGAGGATCGCGCGCGTGGGCGTCGAAGCCCGCCGAGATGAGGATGAGGTCCGGCGCGAACGCCTCAAGCCCGTCCATCAGGGTCTCGAAGCAGCGCCGCCACACCTCTCGAGGCGCGCCAGGCGGGACGGTGACATTGTGGACGTTGCCCGCCCCGCGTTCCGTATCCCGCCCGGTTCCAGGATAGAGGGGCCACTGGTGGACGGACGCGAAATAAAGACTGGGGTCGCTCTGGAAAACCGCCTGGGTGCCGTTGCCATGATGGACGTCGAAATCCACGACAGCCACGCGGCCCGCCCCCTCGGCCCGGGCCGCAAGGGCGCCCACGGCGATATTGGAGAAGACGCAGAACCCCATGGCTTGGCTCGGTTCGGCGTGATGACCTGGGGGCCGCACGGCGCAAAAGGCCCGATCAAACTCGCCGCCCATAACAGCTTTTGCGGCCTCGGCGACGGCGCCAGCGGCTAAAAGCGCGGCCTTGAGGCTTCCGGGCGATAGGGCCGTGTCCTCGTCTAGGCGCACCACGCCCTGGGTTGGCGCAAGGGCCGCGATGGCGTCTACGAAGACCGCCGGATGGACCCTTTCAAGATCCGCCCGCTCCACGATCGGCGCTTGCCGCGCCTCCAGACCTACGCCCGTCAAGGACGACAGAACCACCTCAAGCCGCTCGGGCCGCTCGGGATGGGAGCCGCGCTCGGGATGCTCGGTGGGCTGGTGGGCGATCATGTCCCGGTGCGTGAAAAGTGCAGTATTCATGATGCCGACGGTTCCATTCCCTGCCTCTGGCGTTCCTTGAAGGCTTGCGACAGTGTTCCATTCCCGGCGCGTCGGTGGAAGCGCCCAACCACGCCCTCGCCGCCGCCTCTGCCTCTTTCGCCGACGCCCTTGGCGCGTTAGACGGCGCCATGTCCCGCCTTGAGATTAGATCAGCCCGTTTTGACGACGCCGACGCCCTGGCGAGCCTGGCGAGAACGACGTTCTGCGAGACCTTCGTCGAGGGCTTTCAGATGAATTACCCCCACGAGGACCTTCAGACCTTCCTGGCTGAGAGCTACAGTCTTGAGGCCGTACGCGGCTGGATCGCAGACACCCGCAACGCCGTCTTGGTGGCCGAAGGCGAAGCAGGCCTGGCGGCCTACGTGCAGTGCGGGGACAATGCGCTGCCCTATCCCGGCGCCGGCCCAGACGCAGGCGAGGTCAAGCGGCTCTACGTCTCCCACGCCGCCCAGGGACACGGCCTGGGACGCACGCTCCTGGAGCGCGGCCTCGCCCACCTCGCCGGCCGGGAGATCCTGATCGGCGTATGGAGCGGCAATCACAAGGCGCTGCGGCTTTATGATCGATACGGATTCAAGGCCGTCGGCGCCTATAAATTTCCCGTAGGGACGGTGATGGATGACGAGCTGATCCTCGCCCGGGCGCCCTGACCTGGGGCCTGCCTAAGACGCCGCGCGCCGGAGGGACGGGTCACCCGGCCCGGCCGCCTGAGCCCGGCCGCCTGAGCCCGCCTCAAGGCGGCGCATATCGCGGTTGAAGGAGACCAAGGGGTCTCCAGAGCGAACCGCCACGCGCGTGGCGCGCACGATGAGAATGGAGTGAGTGCCCGCATCGATGACCGTGTCGACGACGCAGGCGGCGGCCGTCAGGCTGGTGCCCAGGAGCGGCGGCGTCGCCGGATCGCGGCTCCAGTTTGCGCTTGAGAAGCGTTGGTGGCGCTGTTCCGGATCCACGAAGGTCAAGGCTTCACCTACGTCCTCCGCCGAGAGGATGCTGACGCCGCACACAGCGGCGGCGGCGAGGGCGTCATGGGCCGAGGCTGCGCGCCGAACGCAGAACAGGAACCTTGGGGGATCAAGGGAGAGCCCGGTGATGGAGCTGACCAGGATCCCCTGCGCCGCCTCGCCCTGGTTACAGGTTATGATGGCCAGGCCGCTGGCGAGGCGGGCGAGGGCGTCTTTGAATGCGTCAGCCTTAAGGACCGGCCCTTCGGTCGGGGCGGCGTTCCAAACCGGAAAGGGTGTCGTCACAACAGTCATGTCCAACCTCGTTTTCGCCCTCGCCGCGGGTCAGTATGGGCGGCCGCACATGAAAATCGGGAGAGACCATAGCGGGCGAAGGCGGGCTTGGGGCATGACTTATTCTACAGCGTCTGTTGAGCCCTCCTCATGAGCGGGCCGAGGGACCAGGCCGGCGGCGGGCCGCTCTTTGGCCCCGCTTCAAGCGGCCCTAGAATTTCTCGGCGGCGAACGCGACGTGAGGAGCCGATACTTGCAGGCCATGACCGGGGGCCCTCCAACCAACCGCGCCGCAGGCGTCACGAGACGCGCCCTGGGCGCAGGGGCCCTCGGCGCCCTCGCGGCGAGTTGCGGCGCCGCCCCCGAGACCCACGCCGCCATCGCCATCGGCTACCAGAAAAACGGCGTCTTGTTGCTGGCCCGATCCCGCGGCGTGGTCGATCAGCTCATGCGGCCGGTCATGCTGAAATGGGTGGAGTTTCCGTCCGGACCGCCGCTCCTGGAGGCGATGAACGCAGGCGCGGTGGATTTCGGGGCGACGGGGGACACCCCGCCGATCTTCGCCCAGGCCGCCCACGCGGCCATCGAATATGTGGCGGTTCAGCCCATCAGCGGCCAGGGCGAGGCGCTAATCGTTCCTGCTGCATCCAAGATCAGAAGCGTGGCTGAGCTCAGGGGCAAGCGGATCGCCGTCACCAAGGCGTCCTCGGCCCACCTTCTGACGGCCAACGCCCTCGCCAGCGCGGGCCTGACCCTCGCCGAAGTCCAGGCGGTCTACCTCGCCCCAAGCGACGCGGCCAGCGCCTTCGCTCGCGGGGCCGTCGACGCCTGGGCCATTTGGGATCCCTTTCTGGCGCTGGCCGAACGCGATCAGAAGGCGCGGATCCTGATTTCTGGAGCCGTCCTTCCGCGAACGGACGCCTTCTACCTCGCCTCTGAGCGCGTGATCGCTCGGACGCCGCAGGCCCTCACCCAGCTTTTGGATGTCTTGCGTGCGGAGGCGGCTTGGGGCGCGCGCCATGAGGCCCAGCTGGTCCAGATCGTCTCCGGGGCGAGCGGCCTTCCCACCGACATCGTCTGGGCGAGCCTGCGACGGGGGCCCCTGGCGGTGGATCCCCTCACCCGCGAGGTTCTCGCGCGCCAGCAAGCGGCGGCGGACGTCATGCAGGATCTCGGCGCCATCCCGGCCAAACTTAAGGTGTCCGAAGCCGTCTGGTCCGGGTGGCGTCCCGCCCCGTGAGGCGAGCGTGCGGTCGGCGCCGCCAATTTAAGGCACGAGGGGCGCGCCGTCCTTCAGCTCGACGAGGCCCATGGCGTTGCCCGCCGGGTCTTTGAAAAGGGCGAGAACCACGGTCCCTTTAACCGCCAGGCGTGGGAGGATCGTCGCGCCGCCGAGGGCGTTGATCTTGGCGAGGGCGGCTAGGATGTCCTCCACGCCCACGTAGATGATCTTGTCGGCGGGATCCTGGCGCACGGCGCCCGCCAGCGGACCGACGACGGGCGCCGAAAAGCGCCCGTCATCGGCCACATCCCAGTCGAACACGTCGCGATAGAATTGGGCCTGACGCGTCATGTCGGGGCCGGCAATGTCGAAAAACACGATCGGGGCGGGCATGGACGCTGCTCCTGCGACGTCCGGCTTCGGCCGCCGGGCGCGACGTCTGCTGAACCTTTCGCTCGAGACGATTCAAACACTCAGCGCGGCGTGAAGGCAAGATTGACGCGACGCCGCCGCCGACCAAACGCGGATCGCCTGGGCCGGGCCCAGACGCGGGCCCAGACGCGGGCCCAGACGCGAGCCCTGGGGGACGGGGGCGGCGCGGTCTTGGCCGCACCGGCGTACATCGGCCGGGAAGGTGCAGGGGATGACACGAGGGTGATCAAATGCTAACTCTTATGCATGATCCCTTCACCGTCCGCCTTCGTCGTGTCTGAGGACTATCCGCCCGCCAAACGGGCCGTCCTGGGCGCCGCCTTGGAGCTCTTCGCCCATCGGGGGGTCGACGGGGTCTCGATCCGCGACATAGCTGCGCGGTCCGGTTTCAGCAATCCCGCCATGTTCAAGCACTTTGAGAGCAAGGAGGCGTTGGCGCAAACCTTGTTCGAAGTCTGCTATCGCCACGTGGCAGTGAGCTTTCTCCGCTCCGGCGCAACCCTGGAAAGCGCCCTCAGACACGCCCTGGACTTCATCGAGGCCTCGCCGGACTGCGTCTGTTACGTGCTTGAGAACGTGCGCCGATACTGGCGGGATTTGCCGACCGAGGTCCGCTCCATCGGCCTTGTGGGCTCCATGCGACGCCTCATTGAGCAAGAACAGATGCGCGGCCGCATTCGCGGGGACGTCAACCCGCAGCTCTCCGCGGCCCTTATTCTTGGCATGTTGGGTCAGATCGCCCGCATGGCGCAATTTGCAGAGCTGCCGCGACCGGCGAGCCAGCTGGCGAGCGAGCTTATTCAGATGATTGACCGGGGCCTTGGGGCATAAAGCCATGCCCATGAAGTTAGCAAATGATCACTCTGGGCGCTGGATCCTCTACGGCGCAACCGGCGTCACCGGGGGCCTTGTCCTGGCGCAGGCCCTGGCCCGGGGACACCGGCCGATCCTCGCCGGAAGAAACTCGCCCGCCCTCACGCGCCTTGGGGCGGCACACGACCTTGAAGTGCGGGCCGCAGCCCTGGAGGACAAGGAGGCTTTGGGCCGCGCCCTCGCCGCGGGTCGGCTCATCGTCAACGTCGCAGGACCGTTCGCCCGCTCCAGCGTCCCCTTGATAAACGCAGCCCTAGCTTCGCGGACGCCCTACATCGATCTCAGCGGCGAGTTCGCAGCGCTGGAAGGCCTGCTTGCGCGGGATGCTGAGGCCAAGAGCGCGGGGATCGTTCTGATCGGCGGGGCTGGATTTGGCGTCGCGGCGACGGACAGTCTCGCCGTCCAGGTCTCCCGCCGTCTCGGAGGCGCGGAGTGGCTTCGCCTTTCGGTCGCGGCCGGGACGGCTTTCAGCTCTCCAGCCGTGTCCCAGAGCACCCTGGCGGTCCTCGCCGGAGGCGGCGTCGAGATTGAGGACGGCCAGCCACGGCGCCGTCCCTTGGCGCGCGCGCGATGGAAAGCCAGGAAGAGGGACGGAACTGTCGTGGCCTTCGCCAGCGCGCCCCTGGCCGAGCTGGCGGCCGCCAGGCGCGCCGTGGGCGCGCGCCGCATCATCGCCGGCGTCCCCATGGCGACCGCCCAGGCCCTCGTCCTCTGCGCCGTCGCCCCGGTGCTTCCGACGCTCCTCAGGGTCGCCCCGGTTCGCCAGAGCCTCGTGGCCGCCGCCGGACACGCCGCACCAGCAGCGGCGGCCCCAACGCCTGTCTCCCGAGTTTGGGTGGAGGGACGCCGGGGGAGCCGCGGGACCCTTGGACTTCTGGAAGGCGGGGAAGGCTACGCCATGACCGCCGAGCTCGCTGTCCTCGCAGCGGAGGCCGTTCTTAGCGGACAGGCCAAGCCTGGCGCACACACGCCAGCGACCGCGTTCGGGCCGGAGTTCGCGGCCCTGGCCGGCGGGGTGAGCCTCACCTTGACCGACATCTGACCGCTCCCAACGCCTAGGCTCTGCGCCGCCCCCCTGGACCAATGTCGCTTTCGCCCCCATCGACCACCGTGTCGCCCGAACGCAAGAAGGACCGCCGCCTGTGAAAATCCTCGCCCTCTGCGCCGCCGTGACCGTGTTGGCGCCAACACTCGCGGTCAGCGAGGAAGACAATGCGCGATCCATTCTGGGGGTGTGGAAAACGGCGGAAGACGGAGCCGTGGAGATTTACGCTTGCGGGGCAGCGGTATGCGGACGCCTCGCGCCCTCCCCGGCGCTGCCGGCCGGTTCAGGCGAGACCGACAGCCTCAACAAGGACCCGGCCTTGCGTGAGCGTAAACTCCTGGGGCTGACCATCATCACCGGCATGTCCGGGGGACCGCCACGCTGGGTCGGCGGCGCCATTTACAACCCTCGCGACGGCCACACCTATAAGGGCGAACTCGCCCCGGTTGGACCCGACAGGCTGAAGGTGACGGGCTGTCTCGTTCCCCCCTTGTGCAGATCACAGATCTGGACGCGTTGAGCGGTTAAGGGCGGGCGCCATAAATTTCAGTTGCGACTTTCGGCCTTCCCGTAAACCTTGCGTGGATCTGTTCCTTAGCGATCCTAGGCTGTGCGAACCTTCATTGGAGGGCTCCTATGTCTTTACCGTGGATTTTGAATGTCGTAGCGGGCGTGCTTGCACTCATAGCGGCGGGAGGCCTCCTCCTTGCCGCCGTCTCGCGGGGCGCCGCCAGGCGCGGCTTCAGCTTTCGCGTCTTTACTTTAGGCCTGACTCTCTGTGGAACCGCCCTAGTGGTGGGCGGGGCTATGGGCGTTTTCAGCACGCATCTGGTGTTTGACGGCCTTCTCATGGCGCTATTGGGCGCCGGCGCCAAAATGCGGCCGCCGAAGGGCGTTCGGACGCAGGCGTCGGACGGCCAAGCCAGGGACTAAGGTTCAAAGTCCAATATATCCCCGGGTTTGCACTCCAAAACTTCGCAAAGCTTGGCGAGGGTGTCGAACCGAACGCCCTTCACCTTGCCCGACCTGAGGAGGGAGAGGTTCGTTTCGCTGAGGCCGATTTTCTCAGCCACGTCCTTGGCCTTGGCCTTGCGCAGGGCCAGCATGACATCGAGGCGGACAATCACGGGCATGGACTAGACGATTTGATCGTGGTCGGCCTTGATGGCGGCGGCGGCGGCGAAGGCGCGCCCGAGCAGCACGAGCGCCGCCCCCACGCATCCCAAGACAATCTCCATGCTCACGCCTGGCGGAGCGATGAAGACGCCGCTTTCGGGGACGCTCCGGCTAGGAACGAGGCTCGACACCAGGGCGCTCGCAAGGAACCATAATCCGATCAGACTTAAGGACCGCCCCGACGCCGGCGTGAGCGCATCCCCAAGCGCAAAGCGATGGAAGAGGCCGCGAGCCGTCCAAAGGGCGCCCATCAAGGCGAACGCCGGCGCTTCCGCCAGGAGCGCGTCGAACAGCCTCGCCCATGCGGCGCCGGCTAGACCCCCGCCGCTTGACGCGACGACGCCCTTAAGCGGCCGCCACGCCGCCTCGGAGAAGAGCCAGAGCGCTCCGGTCCAAAATAGGGCGGTGAAGGCGAAGGCCAGCCGCCGGCTCCCGCGAATCAGTTTGGCGTGGGTCGGGTCCATCTTGATCTCATAAATTTCTTTATGTATTACATAAATTATGTATCGTTTCGCGTCAAGTCGCTGTCCTCCAAAGCTGTTTACGCAGCCTAATCGCCGCTAGGTAAGGTCATGATTGCACCACAGGTCCTTTTGCCGTTCGTCCTTGCCGCGCTCGGCCTCTATATCCTTGACGGAACGGGTCGCATCCGCGCGCTGCGGGCGGAAAACACGCCTGAAAAGAGGACGCAGTTTTTTCGGCATAAAATTACACGCCAGATCGCCGCCATGGCCCTCGTCCCCGCCCTCGCCCTTTGGGCGTCGAACACCCTCCAAAGCGCCTTGACGCCCGGGGACCGCATCGCTGGCTTGGCGAGTGCAGTGACAGCCTTGACCGGCGTCTCGGGCCGAGACGTGACGGGTTTCTGGTCAGTGAAGACCGCACTTGAAATCCTCCTCCTGGTTCTGGTGGTGGAGGTCCTGCCGCTCCTCACAAAATCAATGCCCCCCCTGGCTCTGGGCGACATCCATATCCTCCTCCCCCGCACCATGCCCGAGGTCGGCTACTGCTCGATCATGGCCGTGGTCGCGGGGGTTGGCGAGGAGCTCCTCTTCAGAGGCTTCATCCCCACCGCGCTATCAAATTACGGCGCCTCCGCGGAATGCTCATTCATTGCGCCGATCGCAATCTTCGCGATTTGCCACCTCTATCAGGGGTTTGTAGGCGTCCTGGCCACCGGGGCCGCCGGCGTGATGTTGACCATGGTCTATCTCCTGACCGGAAGCCTGGTTCAGGCCATGACCCTCCATGCGGCCATAGACCTTATCGGCCTTGTTCTCCGTCCCCTCGCTGGGATGGCTTTGCGCCGCATCGCGCTCCAGGTCGGCCACACGCCCTTAGGCTGAACCGGCCGAGGGCTGGCGGAGGCTCCCGCACGCGGCCGCTTGAGCCATACCCATCCACGGCCGCGTTGGGTGAAGGGATGACCGCGTCTCTTGGCGCCCCCGGCGCACCCCTAGGCGAGCGCGGCGCCGAACGAGGGATCGAATGCCGCGTCGATAGGGGGCTGAACTGACGCGACGCCGGCTCGGCGGAAGAGGTCCAGCGTCGAGGCCTCAAGGCGTGCGAGATCCCGAGTGACCGGCACAAGCCTCACGTCCTGGCGCCCGATGGCGTCCGCCTCAACATCGAAAGGCAGTCCCGTCTCCCGGGAGAGGACTGCAGCATGCAGATCTGGGTTGGCCTTGGCCCAGCGATAGGCCTGTGCAAGGCGCGTTATGAAATCCTTGAGCAGCGGGCGCTTGTGGGAAATCGCCCTGTCGCCGGCCGCCATGAAGCTGAAGCCCGAGAAAAGTCCGCGACCGTCGGTCAGAATTCGGTCGCCCCCATGGAGGGTGGCGAGACCGATGTAGGGCCCCCACGTCGCCCAGGCGTCGACAGCGCCCCGCTCGAGGGCGGCCTTACAATCGCCAGGGGCCATGAAGACGACCTTCACGGCGTCAAAACCCAGGCCCGCCCGCTCAATCGCCCGGAGGAGGAGATAATGCCCCACCGAGCCCTTCCCCGTCGCCACGCGGCGGCCTTTCAGGTCGGCTACGGCGACAATGGGCGAGCGTCGGGGGACGAGCAGGGCGACCGCTGCGCCTGAGCCGGCCGATTGCAACGCCGCCACCGCCTTGATCTTCGATCCCGCGGCATAGGCGAACAGGAACGGCGCGTCGCCCACGCCGCCAAGGTCCACCGCCGAGGAGCCTAGAGCCTCAAGAAGGGGCGAGGCGGCGGCGAACTCGCTCCATTCCACCTTATAGGCCATCTGCGTCAGGACGCCCGAGGCCTCGACCACGGCGCGGGTGTCGCCCTTCTGACTGGCCACATAAAGCACCGTTCCCGGCGCCTGCGGGGGAGTGCAGGCGCCGGGAACGAAGCCGGCCGTCGCCAGGACCAGGGAGCGTCGAACCAGTCCGGCGGCGGCCTCCCTCATCAGCCGGCCGCGCGCGCCGGCTCCGCGTCCCGCCGCGCCACAAGCTCGCGCACCAGGGGAATCAGATCCCGACCGTAACCGACGGCGTCCTCCACCGGGTCAAACCCGCGGATGAGGAAGGTGGTCACCCCCAGATGATAGTAGTCGAGGAGGGCGTCGGCGACCTGCTCCGGCGTTCCCACAAGGCCCGTGGAGTTGCCCTGGGCGCCGGTGATGGCCGCGACCCCGGTCCACAGGCGTTTATCGAGGCGCGAGCCCTGGGCGGCCGCCTGCAACAGGCGCTGCGAGCCGGCGTTAGGCGGCGCGTGGTCGCTGACCTTGAGCCCCGCCAACTCGCGCAGGGCGCGGGTCTGTTCGACTATTCGGTCCGCCCGCTTCCATGCCGCCTCCTCTGTTTCCGCCAGCACTGGCCGAAGGGAGAGGCTGAACCTCGGATTACGCCCGTGTTTGGCCGCCGCGGCGCGCACCCGCGCAATGGTTTCGCGCACCTGCGCCTGGGTTTCCCCCCACAGAGCGTAGATGTCTGCGTGCTTGCCCGCGACGGGAATGGCTTCATCCGAAGATCCGCCAAAATAGATGGGCAAATGCGGCTTCTGGAGCGGCTTCACAGCCCCAAAGCCCTGTTTGACCTGATAAAAGCGGCCCTCATAGTCGAACGGCCGTTCGCTGGTCCACTCCTGGCGGACGATGTCGAGATACTCCTCCGTCCTGGCGTAGCGCACGTCCTTGGTGGTGTGGTCACCGTCACGGGCCATCTCATCGTCCGAGCCGCCGGTGATGATGTGCACGGCGATGCGTCCGCCGGTCAGTTGGTCGAGGGTGGCCAATTGGCGCGCGGCCACCGTGGGCTGGGTGAAGCCCGGTCGATGGGCAATCATAAAGCCAAGCCGGCGGGTGACGGAGGCGGCGTGCGCAGCGATGTGCTGGCTCTCCGGCGACGTCGATCCGAACGCCACCAGGGCCCGGTCGAAACCACCCTCATCGTGTATTTTGGCGACCGTCTCCACATAGTCGCGGTCGAGCACAGGGCCCGAGGGGGGATGGATTTCCGACGCGTGCTGCGCCCCGATGAAGCCAATGAATTCCACAGGCATGGCCGTCTCCAAATATCTGCCCGGTATTCATAAGGCGGATCAAGATTTTGGATTAGCGAGGAATTCTCATGCTACCGATTGCTGGTCTTAAAGGGTTAGGCTGCAACTGCCGACACCGGCGCCGATTCATGGGCTAGGGCGCGGACAACCGAAGGCCGTTGCAGAGCACGGTCTGCCTTGGCGGTCCATGCCGGATAGGCCGACAGATCGACCCCGATGCGCTCCGCCCAGCGACGGATGACGAGGGCGTAGGCGTCGACGGCGGAGAAGGTGTTTCCGACAAGCCAGGCGTCTTTGGAGGCGGCGAGGGTTTCAATGGCGTCGAGGGCGCGGACGAAGCGCTCCCGCCCGGGCGCGGCGAGGGCGCTCTTCACGTGGGGATCGTCTGCGTAGCGTTCGGCGCGCGTGATCTGGGCGAAGGCCACGTGAACGGTTGAGGCGAACCAGCTCATCACCTCATAGGCGCGCCCCGTCAGATACGGATCAGGTCCTGGCAAGATGTCGGCTCCCGGAAAGCGGCGATCCAGATAGGTGAGGATGGCGATCACTTCCGTGAGAGACCGGCCGGAGACCACAAGGGTCGGCACCCGGCCCTTGGGATTGACGACCAGATAATCGGGCTTGCGCTGATCCCCGTCGGCCAGGCTGAGGCGAACGGTGTCGAAAGCCGCACCCGCCTCCTCAAGCGCCACATGCGGAACCAGGGAACAGGCGCCGGGGGCGTAGTAGAGGGTCAGGCTCATCTGTTCGTCTCCCATGGCTCAGATGACGTAAAATCCGTGCGTGCCGTCCCGCTCGAGCTGCGCCACAAGACCGAACTCCCAATCGAGATAGGCCTGCATGGCCGCTTGGGCGTGGTCGGTGCCCTCGTAGGGTCGCTTATAGACATCGATGGGCGGATTGGCCGCGCGCTCAAGTCCTGCTTCGAGGGGTAGTCCCGCGGCCGCCCACGCCGCAGTCCCGCCCGAAAGGACTAGAGGGGCCGCGCCTGGGCCGTCGCTGAGGTCGGCTGCGGCGAACGCGGCCAGCGCACCGTCGGGCGATGTGAGGGCGATTGTCTTGTCTTTGGGAAGGGCCTTAAACGCCGCGTCGATCTGCGCGCGAATGGCGAACCAGGCGCCAGGGATGTGCCCGCGGCGGTGGATGGGGCTCGGAGCAAGATCCACAACCGTCAAAGACCCCTCGTTCAGCCGGCGCTTCAGGGTTTGAACATCAATGGAGGGCGTCTGGGGAAGGGGCGGGCGCGACGGCGTCCATGGCCCGGTCTTTGCCGCACCGCTTGGGGGGCCGTCCAAAACATAGACCTCCCACGCCATCTGGGCGAGCCAGGAGGCGGTCATGTCGGCGCGAACGCTTCGGTCGTCGGCGAGGATGATCCGGGCGCCGCGCACGGGGGCCGCCATATCCGTCTCCTGCACGAGCTGCCCGCCAGGGACGTTGCGGAACCCCTCAAAGGGGGCGGCGGCGAATTCCTCTGGTGTGCGCACGTCAAAACGGTAGAGGGTGCGCGCGGCGTCCCCGGCCAGGGCGCGCGCCTGGTCTGGATCAAGCCGCTTGACCCCGGCGCGGTAGGCCACCTCACGAGCCCTCGCCACCGCATCGGCCTCCCGCTCGGGCGTTGGATCCGGAGCCTTGCGCCCCTGACCGCGCTCCAGCTCAAGCCCCGCAAGGGTCCAGCCGATGGCGCCGTTTCGCAGGGCGAAAATGCGATTGGGCAAACCCGCGTTGAGAAGCGACTGGGCCCCGATGATGCTTCGGGTTCGTCCGGCGCAGTTGACAATGATGGTCGTACTGGGGTCGGGCGCGGCCTCGCGGGCGCGCAGGACCAGTTCCGCCCCGGGCGCGGAAACGCCGCGGGGAATGCTCATGGTCTGGTACTCGTCCCATCGCCGCGCGTCGAGCACCACCAGATTGGGTTCGCCGTCTATCAAAGCCTTTGCATCTCGGGCGGCCAGGGAGGGCGTGCCCCGACGGGTCTCGACCAGTTCGCCGAACGCTTTGCTGGCAGAATTGACGTCTTGAAAGACTTCAAATCCCGCCCTGCGCCACCCCTCAAGCCCCCCCTCGAGGACGCAAACGTCGGTGTAGCCCAATCCCTCGAGGCGGTGCGCCGCCACGTCGGCAAGCCCTTCGCCGTCGTCGTAAAGGACGATCTTGACGGCGCGGCGCGGGAGGCGGTCGAAGGCTTCGAGCTCCAGGCGGCTCAGGGGCATGTTGGCCGCGAAGAGCGGGTGGGCCTTGGCGTAGGGATCCTCCTCGCGGACATCCAAAAGTGCGATCTCGCGCCGCGCGAGAAGATCAAGCCGAACATCGGCCGGATGGGCGGATGCTCGGGTCAAGATCCGGCCTGAACGGCCAAGGCGGGCGCCGGACCCAGACCGGAAAGGTCAGGGGCGGGCGTGGGCGCATAACCGGAAATGAAGCTCTTGGGTCGGCCCTCGGCGTCGAAGGTCGCACGCCGCACGGCTCCAATGTCGGCGCCGTAGACGTGAATGCTGACAGAAACCGCGTTGTCGTAGGCGTTGGCGACGCGGTGAATGTCGCCAATCGCCGGTGAGACCGCCTCCACCGCACCCGGCTCTAGGCGCTGCTCGGCGCCGAACGGACGTAGTCCGGCTGACGTCGCCTCATAGCCTTGGCTGAGCTCTCCGCCCCGAAGCACCCCGATGAGGCCCCACACCGTGTGATTGTGCACGGGCGTGGACTGCCCGGGTCCCCAGACGAAGCTGACGACGCTGAAACGTCCGGCCGGATCGCGATAGAGAAGATACTGCTGATACCGGTCTTTATCCGCCGCCGCATAGGCGTCCGGCAGCCAGTCGTCGGTCTTGACGAGATTAGCGAGAAGCGCCTTGCCGCGGGCCAGGAGGCTCGCCTCGTCAACGCCCGCGGACACAAGCCCATCGAGGTCGGCGACGAAGGCGGCTAGTCGCTGGAGGTTGGGGGTGCTCATGGGTCGGCCCCTGTTATGTCGACACTATAGCGTTCAAGCGCGGATCCCATAAGGGACGCACATCGACCTTGCGGCTCAGGACGCCTGCTTCGGCGAAGACGTCGGCGACTTGCTGTTGGGACGCAATCGCCGCGGCGTTGACGGGAACCAAGGCGGGACGGGCGCTCCTCGCCTTAGCTTCCTCCCGGTAGTAGGCGATGGGAACCCCCGTTGCATCGGAGCGCGCCTTGGCCCAGCGCTCATCGTCCGCATTGATCCAGTTCAAGACCGTGCGGTAACGGCGCAGGTAGTCGCCAAGGGCGTCGCGCCGGGCGGGATCCTCCAGAGCCTCGCTTGAAGCGGCGACCACATAGTTCCCCGAGAGGCGGCCCAAGCCGGTGGTCAGGATCTGAGCGCCCGCCGCGCGCGCCTGCTGGACGATGACGCCGTAGATCACCCAAGCGTCCAATCCTCCGCGCTGGAACGCGGCCAGGCCGTCCTGCGGTGAAAGGGCGGCCGGTTTGATGTCGCTCCACGTCAGTCCGGCCTCCTTGAGGAGGCGCAGAAGGATGTAATGCGACGTGGTCGCGCGCACATAGCCGATGGTCTTGCCCTTCAGGTCCGAGAGGCTTCGAATGGCGGAGCCTTTGGGCGTGAGCACCACCTGATTATTCACATCGCCTTGCAGCACCGCCACCAGGCGGACCAGATTGGACGGCGAGCCGGCCAAAAAGATCGGCGGGATCTCGCTCATACCGCCCGCATCAATCGCCCGCGCGTTGATGGCTTCGGCGATCTGGACGCCGGATGCGAACTGGGCGTGGGTGAAGCCTGGCGGATCAGGCACGCCCGCCGCTGCGAAAAAGCTGTCGGCATTCCCCCGATAGGTGGCCAGGCGAAGGGGGGCGGAGGATTTTGGCTTGGTGCAAGCGGTTAAGGCGCCCGCGCCCACGAGCAGGCTCCGTCGCGCGAAGAGGGGCGCTGTCATCAGTCAAAGAGATCCGGTTCTTCCTGCGAGATCACATCCCAATAGGGTTGGAACGCGAAGATCCCGCCGATTTCGGAGCCCACCTGCCCCGCCGTGTGGCGCGCGACAGCGTCTGGCATGGGCTTGGTGGGTCCGGCGGCCTGGGCTAGGAGCTGGACCTGGCACGCGTTCTCCAGGGCGATGTAGCGCCAAACGGCCGCCTCCACGGACTGTCCCACGGTAAGGATCCCGTGGTTTTGGAGGATGACGGCCTTTTTCGACCCAAGAGCCTGGGCGATCTTTTCGCCTTCGCTGGTGTCGAGAACCACGCCAGAAAAGTCCTCGAACAGGGCGTGGTCGTCATAAAACGCCGCTGCGTCCTGCGTCAGGGGTTCCAAAAGCCGCCCCAGAGCCGACCAGGCCTTTCCATAAAGCGAGTGGGAATGGGCTGCCGCGATGACGTCGGGCCGAGCCTTGTGCAGTTCTGAATGGATGGCGAAGGCCGCCCGGTTGAGCCTCGGCGCCGTCTTGACCGGCGGCTCGACGATTTCCCCGTCATGGTTCACCAGCATGAGGTCGGAGACCTTGATCCGGCTGAAATGCACGCCGAACGGGTTCACCCAGAACCGGTCGGCGTGCTCGGGGTCGCGGGCGGTGATGTGGCCCGCTCCGCCCATGTCGAAACCGAAGCGACCGAAAAGTCGATAAGCGGCGGCCAAGCGCTGTTTGCGGTAGAGCCGCTCCAGCTCCACCGTGGGCTGGGCGGGCGGCGGACCGCCGCGAAACTCGGGAAGCGTGCTCTCGATCTTCGCGGGGTGGACGCCGGCATGGGTTGGACTGGACCCGGCGGAGGACCTTCTGGCGAGGGCGAGGGTCATGGGCTGCTCCTAATAGCCGCGCGTGAGATCGATCACGTCAGCAAGCGGCCGGCCCTGGCGGAACCGGTCGAGGTTGGCGGCGAAACGGGCGGCGAGATTGCGCCGGGTGTCGGGCGTGTGGACCGAGGTATGGGGGGAGAGGCGGACCTTTGGATGGCGGTAAAAGGGGTGGTCCGCCGTCAAGGGCTCAGGGTGGGCGACGTCCAGACTGGCGAGGGCCACGCGACCGTCCCCCAGGGCCGCAAGGAGGGCCTCGTCGTCGATGAGGGCGCCGCGCGCCACATTGATCAGGTGGAGGCCTGGTTTGGCGCGCCCCAGGACGTGGGCGTTGATGAAGCGGTCCGTCTCCTGGGTCGCGGGCGCAGCGAGAACCACATGGTCGCTGACAGCGAACAGCTCCTCCAGATTCGCCGCGCGCCGGACGCCCGGCGTGGAGAACGCCGCTTCAGAGCGACGGACGGCCACAACATTGAGGCCAAGAGCCTGAGCCCTGGGCGCCAACGCCTCGCCTATGGCTCCAAACCCCACGATGCCAAGGGTTGTCCCAGAGATGAGCGACAGGCTGGTGGGCGCCCAACGGTCGGCGGCGTCGATCCAAATGTCGGGAAAGCGCTTGGCCGCGGCGAGGATGGAGGCAAGGGCGAATTCCGCCAGGGCGACGGCGGAGGACCCGCGGGCTGAGGTCACCACCGGACCGTCGAACAACCAGTCCGGGTAGAAGTCTATCCCCACAGAGACGAGCTGGATCCATTTAAGGTCGAAGGGCCAGCCTTGAGGCGGGCGGGCGGGCAGTCGTCCGCCCGCCTTGCGGAACGGAGCCGCCACGAGAACCTCCGCTGTCCGCGGCAGGACGCTGGGCGGCCCTGCGGGAACAGGGAGGATCTCCACGTCCTTGGCATATTCGGCGATGGAGGCGTTGAAGGCGTGGTTCAACTGGCTGGCGACCAGAAGTCGGCTCATCACCCCTTCCCCACGGCCGCGGCCGGTCCTGTGCGGCCAGCGATGGCGGCCTTGCCCGCGGTGGCGAGCACCACATCGCTTTGCGGCGTATGGATTCTGCCGCACAGGACGTCCCGATAGTGCCTCTGCAACGGATTGGAGCGGGCGAGGCCGGGATTGCCGGAGGCCGCGACGGCCTTTTCCAAGGCCCGGATGGCGTTTTCGGTGACGAGGTGCTTCACCATGCTCGCCTCCGCCGCGCCTATGTCGCCCCGGGCCGCCGCGTCGAGCAGGACGCGGTTCTGCAGGAGACCTCCGTCAATCTCGCCCACCAATTCCTGAAAGCGGGGCAGGGTGGAGAGGGAGGCGCCGAGGTTGGCGGGCTTACGGGCGATGAGCCAGTCGACGAACCAGTCCCGCCCGGCCCGCGCGACGGCGTCGTAGATGGCGGAGGTGAGGACGGGCGCCCACACGCTCATCACCGGATCCGGCGGCGTCGCCGCGCCGGCCGGAGCAGGCGAAAGCGCGTGATCCAAAGGAACGGGCGTGTCTTCGAACACGACGTCATGACTAGCGCTGGCCCGCAGCCCCGTGTGATCCCAGGTCTCCTCAATGCGCCGACCTGGGAAGTCCTTATGAACCAGGAAGCCGCCGACCCTGGGCTCGGCCTCGTCCGTACGCGCCCAGACAATCATCCAGGTCAGGGCGACGGAGCCTGTGGAGTAGATTTTGCGGCCGGACAGTCTCCAGCCGTCGTCGGATCGGCGCGCAATGGTGGCCGGAAGCCCGCCCCGGGCAGGCGTGCCGAGGTCGGGCTCGACACGCAAAGCGTTGATCAGGGCCCCGTCGTCGAGGGCGCTTTTCACCACCTTGGCTTTCAAGGCGTCGGGCCAGCTGGACCGGCTCGCGCTGAGGGACGCCAAAAAAAGATACTGCATCACCAAGACCAGGGCCGTGGCCGCCTCCCCGCGCGCCACCGCTCGCACCACGTCAAGGGTCGTGGCGAGATCCGCGCCCCCGCCGCCAAGGGAACGCGGCGCGGTGAGGGCTAGAAGGCCGGCCGCCTTCAGCGCCTCGAAATTATCGAAGGGGAAGCTGGCGTCGCGGTCATGCCGGTCGGCGCTTGACGCGAATTTCGCGGTCAAATCCCTCAGGGTCGCGGCGTGGTCCTGCGGGGACGCGTCTGCAAAGGGCGTGGGCCCCGTGGCGAGGGGCGCCGCGCGCAGGAGGACTGGAGCGGTCATGACAAGGCCTCCTGCAGGCGCGTCGGGGCGGCGGCGAGGGGCGCCGGGCCCGCAGGCCTCGCCTCGGCTTGTGGGGACGGCTCCACCCCGAGGGCTGTCAGAAGGCGGCGGCGAACCGCCAGGAAACCGGCGCCGCCTTCGCGCGGACGGGGCAGATCGATGCGCTCCTCCGCCGCGATGCGGCCTCCCTCCAGGACCAGGGCCCGGTCCGCCAGGGTGATGGCCTCGTCCACGTCATGGGTGACGATGAGCACAGCCGGCGCATGGCGCCGCCAGAGGGACAGGACAAGCTCGTGCATGCGGATCCGGGTCAGGGCGTCGAGGGCGGCGAAGGGTTCGTCGAGGAGGAGAAGCTGGGGCTCGCGCACGAGGGCGCGCGCCAGGGCCGCCCGTTGGGCTTCTCCGCCCGACAGCGTGCTCGGCCAAGCCGTCGACCGGTGGGTCAGCCCAACTTCGCCGAGGGCCGCTTGCGAGCGCGTGCGCGCGTCTGCGCCGCACAGACCCAGGGCGACGTTGCGCCAGACGCTCCGCCAAGGCAGAAGGCGCGGCTCCTGAAACACCACCGCCCGCGCCGACGGGGTGGACACAGCTTGGTCCGGGGCGGGGTCAAGGCCAGCGAGGGTGCGCAGCAGGGTTGTCTTACCCGAGCCGCTCCGGCCCAGGAGGGCGACGAACTCCCCCTGCTCGATGCGCAGGTCGAGGCCTTCAAGAACCGTCACCGCGCCGAAGCGACGGACGAAATTGCGGACCTCCACAGCGGGCGTCGGTGCAAGCCCCGCCCCGACGGGCGCAGCCAGGGACGGACCGGCCGCCGACTGAATCGCGAGTTTCGACATGGTTTCGCGCCTTACGATCTTAAGAAGGTTGGACGCCACGCCAGGGCGCGAGCCTCTACGGCCCGTACGAGACCATCGGCGCCGAGACCCACCAGGGCGTAGATCACCAGGCACACCACGATGATGTCGGTGCGCAGGAAATCCCTCGCGTTATTGATGAGATAGCCGAGGCCGGCCTGGGCGTTGATCTGCTCGGCGACCACCAGTACGAGGACCGCCACGGCGAGGGCGAAACGCAAACCTAAGAGGAAGCTCGGCAGGGCCGACGGCAGGATGACCTGGACGATGAGATCAAAGTCCTTGACCCCAAAACTCCGGGCGGCCTCCACCAGCTTGGGGTCCACGGAGCGAATGCCGCTGAAGAGGTTCAAATAGACGGGAAAGGTCACCGCCAGGGCGATGAGGGCGACTTTGGGCGTCTCATCGATGCCGAACCAGACGATGAAGAGGGGCGAAAGGGCCAGGACAGGCAGAGTGCGCAACATCTGAACCGGCGGATCGATGGCGTCTTCGCCCAGACGCGAGAGCCCCGCGGCGAGGGCGAGGGACACGCCGAGGGTCACCCCGACGGCCAGGCCGGCGAGCACGCGCATGAAGGAGACGGCGAGGTTGCCGGGCAGCTCGCCAGAAACGACCATGCCCCAGAACGTTGCGGCCACGGACGACGGCGCCGCCAGCACCCGCGCGGGGATGAACCCCGTGCGCGCGCCAAGCTCCCAAAGGGCGAGCAATAGCACAGGCGACACCCACCGCCGGCCCTGGCGAGACCAGCGCAGCCCGCTGAACGTCCCAGGAAATCTAACAGCGTCCGCCAGCGTCACTAACAGCTCCCGCCCCTTGGAAAACAGCGACTTTCCTGCTTCCTAGAAGCCGCCGAACGGCGCGGCGATCAATGGACTATTCCTCACGTCTCTCATTAGACATTCTTATAGGTGCGTACGCGTCATGGCGGTCAATTTGCCGACTGAACTCTTGCGAAGCTTCACCGCCATCGTCGATTCGGGCTCCATGTTGAGGGCCACGGAACGGGTGTTTGTGACCCAGTCCGCCCTCAGCCTTCAGATGAAACGCCTCGAGGACATCGTCCAGGTTCCCCTGTTCCGCCGAGACGGCCGGCGCCTGGGTCTCACCCCGGCGGGGACGGCGCTTCTGGAATTCGCCCGCGATCTTCTGGCGATCAACGATCGCGCGGTGGCGGCCCTCACGGGGGACGCCCTAAAAGGACCGGCCCGGATCGGGTTCGTCCAGGATTTCGCCGAGACGCTCCTCGGGGGGGTTCTGGCGCGGTTCGCCGAGCTTAACCCAGACACGCAGCTTCAGGTTCGCGTGGGCGGCTCCGCCGAGCTTTTAGAGCTCCTCGCCTCCGACCGCATGGATCTTGTCCTGTGTATGGGCGCGGAGGACGACCCAGCGGCGGTTCAGACGGCGCCCATGGAGTGGCTTGGACCCCAGGACCTCGCCGCCCGCGACCCGGTGCCCCTGGCCGTCCTTGAGCAGCCTTGCCGCTTTAGGGACGCCTGCATCGCCGCCCTTGAAGCCGCCTGCAGACCCTACCGCATAGCCCTTGAGACACCGAGCCTGTCGGCGTTGCGCGCCGCGGTCACCTCAGGCCTCGGCGTCACATGCCGCACCACCCTCTTCATGGACCGGCCCGTCGACGCGGCGGCGGCGAGGCTCCCGCCCCTGCCCCGCGTCGCCTACGCCCGGCATATCCGTTCATCGCCACCTGGCGCCATCGCGCGTCTGGCCGATCTCGTGCTCAACGCCGTGGTGGAAAACGACCCTCTCAACGCCGCCTTCGGGCGCCCGTCCCCGGCGGCGCGCACCAGGCGGGGCCCGCTCACCGAGGACGGGCGGACATGAACGCCCACGCGCTGAGGCGGAGCGGCAATCGCGCTCACAACCGAGGCTTTAAGGTCGTCCGCCCGGCGTCCGTTTGCATCCGCCGGCCGGGCGCCATAGGCTTCTAAAGCCGGTTTCGAAGCCGGGCGTTCCTGCGAGCGAGGCCCATGTTCCTTCGACTTTTCACCGCACTGCGCGACGCCCGCGTGCCGGTGTCCCTCAGGGAATATCTGTCCCTCATGGAGGCGATGGATAAGGGCGTGGTCGGCCTGTCTACGGACGATTTCTACTACCTCGCCCGGTCGGCCCTGGTGAAGGACGAGCGCAACCTCGACAAGTTCGATCGTGTGTTCGCCCATGTCTTCAAGGGCATGGAGAAGGTCGACGAAAGCCTCATGAGCGAGATCCCGGCCGAATGGCTGCGCAAGCTCACGGAGAAGTTCCTCACCGAGGAGGAAAAAGCCCAGATCGAAGCCCTCGGGGGCTTCGACAAGCTCATGGACACCCTCAAGGAGCGCATGGCTGAACAGAAGGAGCGCCATGAGGGCGGCTCCAAGTGGATAGGAACCGGCGGCACCTCCCCCTTCGGCGCCAACGGCTACAACCCCGAGGGCGTGCGCATCGGCCAGGACAAGGGGCGTCACGGACGTGCGGTGAAAGTGTGGGACAAGCGCGAGTTCAAGAACCTCGACGATTCAGTCGAGCTCGGGACGCGGAACATCAAGGTCGCCCTTCGGCGCCTGCGCAAATTCGCCCGCGAGGGCGCGCCGGATGAGCTTGACCTTGACGGCACCATCAAGGGAACGGCCAAGCAAGGGTACCTTGACATCGTCCTCAGACCTGAACGCCGCAACAAGATCAAAGTGCTCTTGATGCTGGATGTTGGGGGGTCCATGGACAGCCATATCAAGCTTTGCGAGGAGCTGTTTTCCGCCGCGAAGACCGAGTTCAAGAACCTGGAATTCTTCTATTTTCATAACTGCCTCTACGAGGAGGTCTGGAAGGACAATCGTAGACGCGCGGTCGAGAAAATCCCCACCTGGGATGTGCTTCATAAGTTTCCACACGACTACAAAGTCATCTTTGTGGGCGACGCCACCATGAGCCCCTACGAAATCACCTATCCCGGCGGGTCGGTGGAGCACTGGAACGAAGAGCCTGGAGCCCTTTGGATCGACCGTGTAACGCAGATCTATGAGAGCTGCGTGTGGCTCAATCCCACCCCCGAGCGCCATTGGGAGTACACGCCCTCCATCGGCGTCGTCCGTCAGCTCCTGAACGACCGCATGTATCCGCTCACCTTGCAGGGCCTGGACAAGGCCATGCGCGAGCTAGTCCGCTAGATGTTTGATCCCAGAGTTTGATGGTGCAGACTGCGTGGATGCGCGGTAATCTAGATGTTTAGTCCCGGAAATTGATGGATGGGTTCGACGTTGAAGCGATGCGGCTCCCTTGTCCAATTTTTTGGACGTATTCGAAGGGCGTTAGGCCCTTCAGGGTCTTGAGGCGTCAGCGGTGTAGGTGACGTCTACCATGTCCACGAGCCGGCCGTGATTGGCGCATAGCCAGATCCCATTGCCGATCCCGGCGCGCGCCTCGAAGGTCATGGTCTCATCGTAGCGCCGCCCGCCTGGGCTCGCGGCGCAGATGTGCGCCAAGCGCGGCAAGACCCCAATCCTCGCCGCTGCAGAGGCCAAGCGGCTCATCGAGTCTATCGAGGACGATAGCATTATCGGCTTGCGCGATCGCGCCTTGATTGCCGTGATGGTTTACAGCGCCTCTCGGATATCCGCCGCCGTCAGCATGAATTCGGAGGACTTGGTCAAGACGGCCGGACGCTCTTGGCTACGCCTCCACGAGAAGGGGGGGCAAGGTCCACGAAATGCCGGTGCATCACCGGTTACTAGAGCACCTTTAGGCATATCTGGCCGCAATTGGACGGGCTGACCCGAAGGCCCCCCTCTTCGGAGCGGCCCTCGGGCGTATAGGCAAGCTGGGCGCCGCGCATCGCAATCGCCACGACGCCTATGCCATGGTGCGTAGGCGGGCGATCAAGGCCGGCGTCATCGAGAAGATAGGCAACCACTCTTTCCGCGGCACCGGGATCACAACATACTTAGAGAACGAGGGGACGCTCGAGCTGGCGCGGGAAATGGCCAACCCCGCCTCCCCTCGCACGACTAAGCTCTATGACCGGCGCGGCGAGAAGATCACTCAGGATGCGGTGGAGCGGATTCGGATCGAATAATATACGGCGCCACGGCGTAGGTATGTCTCACCCCGCACCCTCGCCCAATTTCCTGAACAGCTCTCGGACTATCGTTTTACATCGTAGGCGCGAATGAAGACGTCAACCGCCGCCTCCGCAGCGTGGATTAGATCCTCGTCAGTAACCGACGTAACGGCCCCCTCCAGAAGATTCTGAATCGGACCCGCCTCACACAGTCCGTGGAAATGCTGCACCGCCGTCCATGTATCCGCACGTCGCATGTGGCCCAAATTCATGGCTCGCTGGAATTCCTCGGCCATAAGCGTCCAACCCCGCTTGGGGCCGCTCTCAAAGAATAGTTTGCCTAGATTGGATTTATAACCCTCGGCGTAGATTATACGGCGTAGAGCCAGAACCTCTATATTGGTCGCGAAGCGAATGAATCCGATCGCGAATTCGCCGAGAGTGGTTGGTAGGTTGGCACTATTATTGAATATCTCGAATAGAGGCTCGATCATTACGGCGCCTATCTCGACCATCATAGCGACGAACAGCTCGTCCTTTGACGAAAAGTAGCTGTAAAGCGTCTGCTTGGACCCACCGACGCGCGCCGCCACGTCCGCCATGCTGGCATCGCTAAAGCCGCGCTCGAGAAACACCCCCTTCGCCGCCTCTAGGATGGCGAGACGTTTCGCTTGGGTCTTTACCCTCATGGTGGAGCCGCCTTCCGCGATTCATTTCTGGACCGATTGGTCCATTTTCGCTTGACACCGCCGCCACGGCTTCATAAATAAACCGTACGGTACGGTATGAATAAGCGCAAGGGCCATGGGCGTGTCAGTCTCCACTTTATCATTGTCTAAACCCCTCCAGGCCCCCGGTTCAGCTGACCGATGCGATGGCCGGGGATGGGCTGTTCGCTCGCTGAGCTCAGCGCCGCTTTTCGCGGCCTGGGTCATCCCCGCCTGCCTAGCACTGACAGGCTGCGGCGCGAGGCCGCCAGCCCCCCCGGCCATGGGGCCGCCCGCCGTCACGGTGGTGACGATTCAGGCCCGGCCGGTCGCACTGGAGGCTGACTTGCCCGGGCGCACTAATCCTTATCGGGTCTCCGATGTCCGCCCGCAAATCAGCGGCATCATCCAGGCCCGCCTCTTCAAAGAGGGTTCGACCGTCCATGCCGGTCAACTGCTCTATCGGATCGACCCCGCGCCCTATCAAGCCGCCTACGACCAGGCCGTGGCGCAACTGGGCAACGCGCGCGCCGTCCAGCGCAGCGCAAAGTTGAAGGCCGCGCGCTACGCCGACATGGTCAAGATCAACGCCGTCAGCCACCAGGATGCGGACGACGCCCTGGCCGCCTCTGACCAGGCCGACGCCTCCGTCAAGCAACAACAGGCGGCGGTGGAGAGCGCCCGCATCAATCTCGCCTACACCCGCCTGACAGCCCCGATCGGCGGACGGATCGGCGCGTCCAGCTTCACCGAGGGTGCGTTGGTGACAAACGGCCAGACCAGCGCCTTGGCGACGATCCAAAAGCTCGATCCGATCTACGTGGATGTGACCCAGACGGCGGTCCAACTCTTGGCGTTGAAGGACGACATGGCCAGGGCGCCGGCCAGGGGTGGCGGCGTTCAAAGCGCGCCCGTTCACCTACAGCTTGGCGACGGTTGCGACTATCCGATCGAAGGTCGCCTGCAATTCACTGACGTTACCGTAGATCAGAACACCGGCTCGGTCACCCTGCGCGCCATCTTCCCCAATCCGAAGGGCGTGCTCCTGCCGGGCATGTATGTCCGCGCCAAGGTCACCGAAGGCGTCGATCCGAACGGCATACTGGCGCCGCAGCAAGCCGTCACCCGCGATGAAAAGGGCCAACCGACCGCGATGGTGGTCGACGCTCAGGGGTTGGCCCAGGCCCGGGTGCTCAAGGTCGCCGGCGCCGTCGGCAATCAGTGGCGGGTCACGAGCGGCCTTAATCCCGGCGACCGCCTCATCGTCGTCGGCGGCGCCAACGCCAGACCCGGCCAGCCGGTCAAGGTCGTCGCCGTCCAAACCCCCACGCCCAACCCAGCGTCCTGAAGGCGGATTAAGCCATGTCGCGCTTCTTTATCGACCGCCCCATCTTCGCATGGATGGTGGCCTTGGGCGTCATGCTGGCGGGCGTCATCGCGATCCTGTCGCTGCCCGTGGCCCAGTACCCGACCATCGCGCCGCCCGCGGTGACGATCACCGCAACCTATCCCGGGGCTTCGGCGGCGACGCTGGAAAGCTCGGTCACCCAGGTCATCGAGCAGCAGCTCAAGGGCATCGACCACCTCCTTTATTTCTCTTCGACCAGCGCCGGGAACGGCGTCTCTACCATCACCGCGACCTTCCAGCCGGGGACCAACCCGGACACCGCCCAGGTCCAGGTGCAGAACAAGCTGAACCAGGCCACGCCGGAGCTGCCGACGGAAGTCCAGCAGCAAGGCCTCGTCGTCGCCAAGGCGCAGTCCGACTTCATTCTGATCGTGGCGCTCTACGACACCGATGGCCGCCACGACACGACGGACCTTGGCGACTACGTCAACAGCAAGCTGGTCGACCCGATCTCGCGCTTGAATGGCGTGGGCGACACCACGGTGCTCGGCGCCCAATACGCCATGCGGATCTGGCTCGATCCGTACAAGCTGAACAATTACAAGCTGATGCCTTCCGATGTCAGCGCCGCTGTGCTGGCTCAGAATGTCCAGGTGCCGGCCGGTGAACTCGGCGCTCAGCCCGCCGTGTCAGGCCAGGCGCTGGACGCGACCGTCAACGCCCAGTCGCGCCTTAAGACCGCTGACCAGTTCCGGGCCATAGTCCTAAAGACCGAAACCAACGGCTCGATCGTCCGGTTGGGCGATGTGGCGCGTGTGGAGATCGGCGGCGACACCTACAGCCAGAACACGCGCTTCAACAGCAGAGCCGCCGCGGCCGTCGCCGTCAAGCTGGCGTCGGGGGCCAACGCCCTCAACACTGTCGCCCTGGTGAAGGCCCGCGTCACTCAGCTTTCGGGTCAATTCCCCGCCGGCGTCGCCGTGGCCTTTCCGGTGGACAACAGCAGCTTCATCACACTGTCGATCAAGGACGTAGTGGAGACCCTGCTGATCGCCGTCGTGCTGGTGGTGGCGGTGATGTTCCTTTTTCTCCAGAATTGGCGGGCCACCCTGATCCCCGCCATCGCCGTGCCCGTGGTGTTGCTCGGAACCTTCGGGGTGCTGGCAGTGGCGGGCTATTCGATCAATGTCCTGACCCTGTTCGCCATGGTGCTGGCGATCGGCCTTCTGGTCGATGACGCCATCGTCGTGGTGGAGAATGTCCAGCGGATCATGGAGGAGGAGGGGCTCTCGCCCCATGACGCCACCGTCAAATCCATGGAGGAAATCACCGGCGCTCTGGTCGGCATCGGCACGGTGTTGGCGGCGGTTCTGCTGCCGATGGCCTTCTTCAGCGGATCCACCGGTGCGATCTACCGGCAGTTCTCCGTGACCATCGTCGCGGCCGTGTTGCTCAGCGTCACCGTCGCCCTGATCCTCACGCCCGCGCTCTGCGCCACCCTTCTCAAGCCCGTGGAGCGAAAGGCCGCCCAGTCTGATGCTGGCGTGACAGAGATCACGCCGCACCGCGTCGGCCTGCTCGGCCGCTGCTTTGGCTGGTTCAACAGGACATTCGACCGCAACGTCGAGCGCTATGACGGCGCCCTGCGCCGGATCATCAGCCATCCCCTACCCGCGGCGCTGGCCTATATTGGCATCGTGGTCATCATGGGACTGCTGTTCGTGCGGTTGCCGTCCGGCTTCCTGCCGGACGAAGATCAGGGCGAGATCATAAATCTCTTCACCCTGCCGCCCGGCGCGGTGCAGGCGCGCAGCGATGCCGTCGCCCGCCAGATCGAGCACCACTATCTCACCACCGAGAAAGACAATGTCGAAGGCATCTTCTCCGCCACCGGCTTCAGCTTCGCCGGGTCCGGCCAGAACACCGGCATGTCGTTCGTCAAACTGCGCGATTGGAAGTACAGGGGCGGCGCCAAGAACCACGCGCCCGCTATCGTCGGCCGCGCCATGGCCGCCTTCTCGCGCATTCCGGAAGGCCAGGTCTTCGCCACCGTGCCGCCGGCGGTCCGTGACCTCGGCAACGCCTCGGGCTTCGATCTTGAGCTGGAAGACGTGGGCGGGTTGGGACACGAGCGTATGGTGCAGGCGCAATATCAATTGCTCGGCATGGCCGCCCACGACCCGCTCCTGATGGCCGTGCGCCCAAACGGGCAGGCCGACACGCCGCAGATCGACCTCGACGTCGATCAGGCCAAGGCCACCGCCCTCGGCCTCTCCCTCGCCGACGTCAACGCGACCCTCACCGCAGCAACGGGCGGCGACTACATCAACGACTTCACCGACCGGGGCCGGGTCAAGCGCGTCTATATGCAGGCCGATGCGCCGTTCCGGATGAGCCCCGAGGATCTCGGCCGCTTCTATGTGCGCTCGGCCAGTGGCGCGATGGCGCCGTTCTCGGCGTTCTCCACCAGCCACTGGGAAATCGGGCCAACGCAGCTCCAACGCTACAACGGCCTGCCGGCCCTTGAAATTCAGGGTCAGGCCGCCCCCGGCAAAAGCTCTGGCGCCGCTATGGACGAAATGGAAAAGCTGATCGGCAAGCTGCCCAAGGGCATCGGCTACGAATGGACCGGCCAGGCGCTTCAAGAGAAGCTTTCCGGCGGCCAGGCGCCGATGCTCTACGCCCTGTCCATACTGGTCGTCTTCATGTGCCTGGCGGCGCTCTACGAGAGCCTGACCATCCCCGTGGCAATCCTTCTCGTCATCCCCTTGGGCGTTGTGGGCGCGCTCCTCGCCGCCACGCTCCGCGGATTCTATAACGACGTCTATTTCCAGGTCGGGCTGCTCACCACCATCGGTCTCTCCGCCAAGAACGCCATCCTCATCGTTGAATTCGCCAACGATGCGGAAAAGGCCGGCAAGACCCCGATTGAGGCGGCGATCATCGCTTCGCGCCAGCGCCTGCGGCCCATATTGATGACCTCGATCGCCTTCATCGCTGGGGTGATCCCGCTGGCCATCTCATCCGGCGCCGGCTCGGGCGGTCAGAACGACATCGGCACGGGCGTCATCGGCGGGATGCTCACGGCCACGGTGCTGGCGATCTTCCTGGTGCCTCTGTTTTTCGTCCTTGTCCGGGGCGGTCTTCGAACCAGGAAGGCTGGCAACCTGGGCTCGCCCGCGCCGGAGGTGATCCTATGATGCGTCTATCCTCGCTTGCGGTTTTGGCGAGCGCCCTGCTGACCGGCTGCGCTGGCCTGGAGCCAACCTATCAACGGCCCGCGCCGCCTGTCCCGGCGACCTGGCCCAAGGGTCCTGCCTACCCAGCAACGACAGACAGCCAGGTCACGGATTGGCGCCAAGTCTTCACCGACCCGAGGCTGCGCGCGGTTATCGAGCAGGCGCTGGCTAACAATCGCAACTTGCGGGTCGCCATCGCCCAAATCCAGGCCTCACAGGCTCAATATCACATACAGCGCGCCGATCTGCTACCGTCCATCAATGGCTCGGCCGGCGCCAACCGCAGCCGCAGCTATACGGGCCTGCCGGCATCGCTCGGCGGAGCCTATTCCACAACGACCACCTATTCCGCCAGCGTCGCGACGACATCCTACGAACTTGACCTCTTTGGCCGTGTGCGCAGCCTGACCAAGTCGGCGTTGGAAACCTATCTCGCCACTGACGAGGCGCGGCGCAGCACGCAGATCAGCTTGGTGGCCGAGGTTACCACCGACTATCTAACGTTCGCCGCCGACGCCTCCTTGCTCGAAGTGTCCAAGACGACGGTGGCCAGCGCCCAGGCCAATTTGGATCTGGCTCGCCGCCGGCTTATGGGCGGACTCGCGTCCCAACTCGACATCAGCAACGCCGAGACCATCCTTGATCAGGCTCAGGACGACGTGGCGCGATATACGACGCAGGTCGCCCAGGACAAGAACGCGCTCGATCTCGTCGTCGGCGCGCCGGTGGCGGCGGAAAGCCTGCCGAGCGGCGCGGACGATCCCGCGACCCATCTGGGCGATCCGCCGGAGGCGCTGAACTCGCAAGTGCTCCTTCAGCGCCCAGACGTGCTTGAGGCGGAACATACACTGCGCGGCGCCAACGCCAATATCGGCGCGGCGCGGGCGGCGTTCTTTCCTCAAATCTCCCTGACCGGCTCGGGCGGCGCGGAGAGCGCGTCGCTGTCAAAACTTTTTTCTGGACGCTCTGGCGTCTGGAGTTTCGCGCCGACGGTCACCCTGCCGATCTTCGCCGGCGGCGCCAACATGGGCAATCTTGACTACGCCAAGGCCGAGGATCGGATCGAAGTCGCTCAATATGAAAGGGCGATCCAGACCGCGTTCCGCGAAGCCTCGGATGCTTTGGCTCAGCGGGGTACGATCACTGAACGCCTCCGAGCTCAGCGCGCTCAGGTGGCGGCCGCGACCCAAAGCCTTCGCCTGGCCGAAGCCCTCTATGCGCGGGGGTCCGATAGCTATTTGGACGTTCTGACCGCACAACGGACTCTCTATAGCGCCCAGCAGTCCTTAATTTCTGTCCAATTGCTCAACACGACCAATGTTGTCACCCTTTATAAGGTGATGGGCGGCAGCATGAACGATCGTGGCGGCAAAAGTTAGTTTTGGTGGCGCATAATATTTTTTGGATCCACAAATGAATGCTGCGCTCCTTTCAGCTTGACATAGAAATCCTGAGTGCAGCCGTATTCGACGACGGAGCACCATCATGAATTCTGCTGCGTCGATGGCGCATCTTCAGGGCAAATTGAGCTTTACGAACTTCCATCCGTAATACTCACCAAGTTTACGCCACCTCCCCTTGCTTAGGCACCTATGTGAGACTGCCAAGGCTTGCAACCGTGGCGCCGGTGAGGCGTTCCGCCTGCTCCCAGAGTCGTGCTGCGACAGCTTGGTCCTTTGCGGCGGCCGGGATTTTGGCGGCGGCTGAGGCGCCCTTGAGTTGAAAAATGCCGCCGGGGCCATAGTAGCCGCCGGGCTCGGCGGTGGGCGAAATGGCTGCGAAGAGCGTGGGAAGCGCGCCATCAGGTGCTTCCTGCGAAAGGCTATGCATGAGCATCTTCATGATCTTCATAGAGAGATTGTCCGCGCCAGGGCCGCTGATCTGTAAATTGGTGTTGGCATATCCGGGGTGAGCGGCCGTGCTCAGGATTGGCGAATGGACGGCGGTAAGGCGGCGCTGTAATGCCAGCGCGAAGATTAGGTCGGCCAGTCCCCAATGCCGTCTCCGTCATCGCGACGCCCTTTAACGAAATGACAAAATATGTCTATATGTCCATCTTGACGTTTAGACGAAAGTTGTCAAGGGTGCGTTATGACCGACGACAAAAAGAGCAGGATCCTGGGGGCGGCCCGGTCCGTGTTCCTGAGCTACGGCTTCAAGCGGGTTAACATGAACGACATCGCCGAGGCTGCGGGCGTGTCGCGGCCGGCGCTGTACGTTTTGTTCAAAAACAAGGAAGAGATTTTCATCGCGGCCTATTTGCGTTGGGTCGACGAAAAGATCGCACAGGTCGAAGCGGAGATGGCGCAGACCGCGTCGCCCCAGGACAAATTGGCCCGCGCCTTCGACATCTGGGCGGTCGGTCCGTTCGAGCTGACGATGGCGTCGCCCGCGGCGCAGGAATTGCTTGATACCAATTTCGCGTTCGCGCAGGCCGCCCGCAAGCAAGGCGATGCGACCTTCGAGGGAACCATCGCCCCGGCCGTGGCGAAGCTGAGCGAGACTCTTCCGGCAGCATCGCGCATCGCTCCTGCGCGAATTGCGCATGTCCTGGTGAGCGCAGTGCGCGGCTTCAAGCAGGCGTCGGCGACGCCGGACGACATGCGCCGGCTCATAGACGCGCTCTTGTTGTTGTCGTTCGGACCGCGTTAGCGCGTGCCGGTCGGCGCCTGGCGAGACGTGGAGAAGATGATGGCGAACTTTGGTTTTGAAAGCACGACGGACGATGTGCTTGCCGGACAGGATTTGTCGGGCAAGACCGCCCTCGTTACCGGCGGTACGTCCGGGATCGGGCGCGAGACGGCGCGTGCGCTGGCCGCCGCCGGCGCCCACGTCGTCATCACCGCGCGCGACGCGACGAAGGCCGATGAAACAATCAGTAGTCTGCGCGAGGCAGCGCCAGCCGGCGTGTTCGACGTCGTCGTGCTGGAACTGGCGTCTCTGGCCAGCGTGCGCGACGCGGCCAAAGACATTCTCGCAAGGTTTCCGGCGATCCATATCCTGATCAACAATGCGGCCGTCATGACGCCGCCGTTCGGTCGTACCGCCGACGGGTTCGAAACGCAGTTCGGCACGAACCATATCAGTCACTTCGTGCTCACCAACCGTCTGGTTCCGGCGTTGATCGCCGGAGCCCCTTCGCGGGTCGTCGTCCTCAGCTCGGCGGCGCACCAGCTGGGCGACGTATTGTGGGACGACATCAATTTCGAGCGCGAGCCCTATGATCGCGCCAAGGCCTATTCGCAAGCCAAGACCGCGAACATGCTCTTCGCGGTCGAGCTAGACCGGCGGCTGAATTCGCACGGCGTCCGGGCGTTCGGCGTCCACCCCGGCGTCATCAGCACCAATCTGCACCGTCACCTGACCAAGAAGATCCTGGCCGAGCTCACCGCCGCGGCGGCGAGCGGTGGCGCACGGATGGCCCCGCAAATGAGAAAGAGCATCCCGCAAGGTGCGGCGACCAGCGTCTGGGCGGCGACAGCGCCCGAACTGGACGACAAGGGTGGGCTTTATCTCCAGGATTGCGGTATTGCGCCGCCGTCGACGCCGGAGGTGACGGGGGTCAAGCCCTATGCGCTCGACCCTGGCGCGGCAGTACGGCTTTGGGAGATTTCGGAACGCATGGTCGGCGAGACATTCGCCGTTTCCCGGTAGCAGACCAAATGGCGACCGAGACCGCGATGGCGGCTCCTGTCATGCTGGAGAACAAAGCGGTCCCGATGGCGATAAACGCTGCTGCGTGATGATGGTCCATACTAGCACCACAACCATGACACGCCCCTTGCTCCACACATGCCAACGGCGGCAGATGTCAAACTGAGCCGCGAACCTGCGGAGCGTGCGGCCCCGATCGCAATGTTCGCTGACAAAGGTTGTTGGCGCAGTACCATCTCCACCGGGCTCCCCTGAAGAGATGGGTTGATCCCCCTCATCGCTTCAGACGATAGACGTAGTAGGGTCGATGTTCGATCAGCGTGGCCAACTTCGGCGGGCGTCCGAACTGATCGAGATAGGCCGGGATGGCGCTGTCGGTGAAGACGATGTCGCCGTTCGGCGCAACCGCCAGGCCGTCCGGCCAGATCACCTTGGGATCGCGCGCCAAAGTCGTCAGCTTATGAGTGGCGGGATCGAACGACATGATGCCGCCGTGTTCGTCGTCGCCCATGATCACGCGGCCTTGCGCATCGGTGGCGATGCCGTCGCTGATCGGCTTTCGGCCGATATATTCGACTTTAGACGCGACTTGGTCGGGCTTGAGCGCGGGATCGAGCAGCGCCTGGAGTGGAACGCGGCATAGTTTGTCACTGGTCATCGGCCCAAGATAGAACCAGCGCTGATCAGGGCTGATCGCTATGCCGTCGAGACCGACGGTGAAGTTGATCAAGCCGTCCAACATGCGGTACGGGCCGAACGGCGTTCGGATCAGCCAGTTCTGCGCAACGGTGCACGGCGTGGCGCCCAGCGCCACTCGGAAGCTGTGGTCGCGCACGGAAAATACGATGAGTTTGGGATCGGTGAAGCGGAACAGCCCAGGATCGGCCAGCAGCACATAATTGCCGTCCGCCGTCACACGGAGGTCCTGCGCGAATTGCGCCGCCTTGTTCGGAAAGGTGAACGACAAAACTTGCTGGCCGGTGTTCAGATCGAACGCGAACAGCGCGGAGTGGTCACCGTCGAAGCTCGCCGGCGCGATCATCCACAAGCGATTGCCCGGGCCCATCGCCATGCCAAACACGCCGGACAGGTCCTTTTGCATCGCCATCGATGGGAAAGGTGTGACGCGCCCGTTGGACAACTTGAACATCGAGGTCGATGTGAAGCGCTGCGCCTTCACGATCGGATGATAGTTGAAAAAGATGTCGCCGTTCGCCGCGACGGCGATGTTGCCGGGCGGATAATCGAGCTTGACCAGCGTCTCGTACCGGCCAGGCGCATTGACGTCGCCGACGTCGGGAAAGGGCTTACCCAGTCCGTACTGGATCTTCACGTAGGCGAGCAGGGCGAGGAAAACGACGAGAAGCGCCGGGATGATCCGTGTCAAAACAAATTTCATGCTGCGCTCACTTCGCCCGCCGAGACGCTTCAACTGGACTTGTCTTATTGGATGACGTCGTCGACTTTGCTGCCTGCTTGGTCGCCAACCTAATAAACGCGTCGAAGCCGCGATCGGACAAAATGCGGCGAAGACTCAGCACGATCTTGGCCCCGCCGACGGGATAGCGTGTCTTGGGGCGGCGCGACCGGACCGCCTTGACGATGACGGCGGCAACGTCGCCGGGCGCACTCGGCATCGACCCTTTGCTGGCCGCGACCAGCATCGCGATATGGGCCTGCGCACCCTCGCGATACGCCCCCTCGCCCGAACGCAGGTTTAGGCTGTCGCGCGCGATCCCGCCCCAAGGGGTGCGCGTCGGCCCCGGCTCGATAATAACGACATCGATGCCGAACGGGTGCAGTTCCATGCGCAGCGAATCGCTCAGCCCCTCCAGCGCATGCTTGCTGGCATGATACCAGCAGCCGAAGGGTTCGCCGACCTTCCCACTGGCCGACGAAACGTTGACGATCCGCCCGGCGCGCTGCGTCCGCATCGTCGGCAGCACGAGCTGGGTTAGGCGCGCCAGGCCGAAAATGTTGACCTCGAACTGCCGCCGCGCCTCGTCCAGCGGCACATCCTCCAATGCACCGTAAGAGCCATAGCCGGCATTGTTGACGAGGACGTCGATGCGACCCGTCTCGCGCAGGATGGTATCGACGGCGGCGGTCATTGAGGCGTCGTCGGTCACGTTGAGCGACAGCACGCGCGCACCCGCGGCTTCGAGCGAACGCATGGCGTCGACGCGCCGTGCGGCTGCATAGACGATGTAGCCTGCGGCCATCAGGCCCTTGGCCGTTTCCTCACCGATCCCGGATGAGGCCCCGGTCACCAACACCGTTCCCGCCATCTCGATGCCTTTTCGCCGAATGACAAAATCTGTTTATATGTCCAGTCATGACGTTTGGACGAAAGTTGTCAAGCGCGCGTTATAAGCGATAATGAATGGAGCAGGCGTCTCATTAGCCTGCGCATCCTCGAGCCTTGCCCAAACGAGGATGCGGACCCGTCACGCGCAGCACTATCGCGCCTTGGGTCCGAGGCTGGTCGATTGATGCAACTGTCTGCGCGGAACTAGACCATGGAAAACTCCGCGTCCATCTTCGGGGTCGAGCCAGGTCCTGATAGTCTCGCTCTCAACACCTTTCCGGTCGGCTGGTAGCGCATCGGATCTCGGGCTATTTCATCTTGGATTGCCCCACACTCGTCCCGACCTGTGAAACCCTCTGGGCGCACGCCTTCGAATACGCCTGCGCTCTACTGCACATCGACCATCGGCTTACCAATCCGCGCCATCCGTGGACCAACGGCCAGGTCGAACGAAACCGAACCGTCAAGGCGGCGACGGTCAAGCGCTACTATTACGAGACCCACGACGAGCTTCGAACTCGCCGCGGCGACTTCGTAAACGCCTCCACTCCGCTCGCCGCCTCAAGACCCTGACGGGCCTAACGCCCTTCGAATACGTCTCCAAAATCTGGACAAGGGAGCCGCAGATCGCTTCAGCGTCGATCCGAACCAACAATTTCCGGGACTAAACATCTAGGGGACGCCAGGACCGAGTGAACGCTGTGTAAACTCCGATCGTTTAAGGGACGGCGCATGGCCAACGCGCCCCGCCCCCTTCGGATCACCCTCCTCGGCGAAGGGATGGACCTCGTCACCGAAGACGAGGTGATGGCCCATGTGGCCCAAAGGGTCTCTGAGCGCCGGCGAACCATCGTCGTCAACCACAACGCCCATAGCCTCGCCCTCGCGCGTCGCATCGCGGAAATGCGCAGCCTCTACCAGCGGGCGGATCTCATCGAGGTCGATTCGACGCCCCTGATCTTCTGGGGACGTCTCCTGGGAGAGCCCATCAGACCGGAGCATCGCTGCACCTACCTCGGCTGGCGCGACCTATTCTGGAGGGAAGCCGGACGGCGGGGGTGGCGGGTCTTCCTCCTCGGGGGACGGCCCGGCGTGGCGCAGATGGCGGCGGAGCGGCTGGCCATCGCCGCCCCCGGCGCCAGCATGAAGGCGCATCATGGCTATTTTGACATGAGGCCTGAAAGCCCCGCCCTTGAAGCCGTGCTTGCGCAGATCAACCGCTTCGCGCCCGACGTGCTTCTCGTGGGCATGGGCATGCCGCGTCAGGAAGTTTTCATTGAACGCAACCATGGGCGGCTCAACGCCTACGCCATCCTGCCCGTCGGGGCGGCGCTGGACTACGAGGCGGGCGCGCAGACGCCGGCGCCGCGGGTCCTAGGTCGCCTTGGCCTGGAGTGGGCTTTTCGTCTCGCCGCGGATCCCGCACGCCTGCTGCCGCGCTACCTCCTAGAACCTTGGACCCTCCTGCCCGCCGCGACGGCTGACCTTGTGCGCCGGGTCCGGGGGCGGCGCACGGCGCTTCTCACCTAAGGCCGGAGGCGCCGACGCCTCGCAGGAACGCCGCCAGGGCCCAGGCATGGCTTTCGTGCCGGACTCGGGCGAGCGCGTCGGTCGGCGCCAGCCAGACAAGGTGATGATCCCGTTCGATCTTTCGCGCCGGATCAAGCCCCTCCACCGCCACGCGAAAGTGCCCCGCACGATTGTTGGCGCCCACGCCTCCGGCCATGACGAGATACTGGGACGATCGCGTCAGGAGGGGCCCTGGACGCACAATCAGGCCCGTCTCCTCAGCAAACTCCCGAACCAGGGCGAGGGCTTCGTCTTCGCCCGCCTCGAGGGCGCCCCCGGGGAGGTCGAAGTAGGCGCCCTCGGGCCGGATCACGTGAACCACCGCAACCCAGCCGTCTTCCCGTTCGGCGACGCCGAAGGCTGCGGCGCGGTCCGGGTAGGACCGTCCAGCCAGGGCGGCGCCGAACTGCAAATTCCTCCCTCCAGCTGAACCGGGCGCCGGCTCAATCGTCGCCATGGATAACCGCGAAAGGCACGGGCGCTCCAGCCTCGGCGTCGCGCACGCGGATGGGGGGATAGCCGACCGCGCCCTCCTCGCTGTCCCTCCACGCTTTCACGATCAGATCCCTCAAGGCCGCCGCGCCCGCGGCGATCCTGGCGGTCGTGAAGGCCTGCGGCGCCGGATCGCCCGGCTTGAAACCGGACGCGCCCCAGAGCCGGTAAAGGGGAACGACCTGATCGTGGGTCTTGGCGAGGTAATGGGCTAGGCAGGTTCGGACCGGGTCGGGGCAGACGCGCAGGGCCGGCAGGGCGGCCGCCACCGCCGCCTCGGACACTGCGGCGGCCACATAGGGACCTTCGTAGGGGACGTGGATCTTGGCCGAGGTGAAACCGTCCGGATTGGGAAAAGGGCCCCAGCCGTTGTAATGGATGGAAAGGTGCATGGGTTGGCTGGCGTCGCCCACGAAATGAGACCACCAGCCGAGGTCGCGCAGGATCAGGGCCTGGCGCAGCTGAAGATCAGCTTGGGTGAAGCGCTTCTGGTCGCCCGGCGGCATGGATTTCAGGGCGGCGGTCTCAAGACGCCACCAGGCGAAGTCCTTGGCGAGCTGCTGATAACCGTCGAGGATGGTGTAGTAGAGGTAGCCCGCCTTGGAGAGGCTCGCCCCATGGCCAAGGAGGCTGCGCTCATAGGCCTCGCGATCCGCGGGCATGGCGCTCACCGGGTCGCCGCCGAGGGTGGCCCCCTGGTCGTCAAGATCCAGGAAGTGGCCTGGATCCAGATCCGCATCATGGGGCTGGCCCGCGTCCCGCGACCGGTCCGGCTCGCGACCAAGTTCGCCCACCATAAAGACGGCCTCCGGCGTCTTTAGGAAGGCGGGCAGCTCGGCGGGCAGGCTCTTCAGGGCCGTCTGACTGATGATCCTATGGCCCGCGCCGCCCCAGGCCCAAGCCGGTCCGGAACCGACGGTCATGAAAAGGCCAAGCGCCAGGGCGACGCGAAGGTGAACCGATCTCATGGGCGTAGGTCTCCATAGGGCTAACTGGCCATGGGCGAGGCCAAATGGATCACGGCGACCGCACCCGGGAGGCGAGCGCGGAGCGTTTAGCCGACGAAGGCGCGTTCGAGAACAAAATCCCCCGGCTCGGCGTTGGATCCCTCCTTGAGACCCTGCTCCTCCAGGATCGCGGCGACCTCTTTAATCATGGCCATGGCCCCGCAGATCATGATCCGATCGGCGTCCGGATCGAAGCGGGCCGCATCAAGGCCAAGGTCGGCGAAAAGGGCGCCGGACCGGATCCGATCGGTGATCCGGCCCTCGTAGCGGAAAGGCTCGCGGGTGACCGTGGGGTAGTAGAGAAGCTTATCGCGGACGAACTCGCCGAAGAGCTCATCCTCAAACAGCTCGCGTTCGAAAAGGTCCCGGTACGCCAGATCCACCGTCTCGCGCACGGTGTGGGTGACGATCACCTTTTCGAACTGCGCGTAGGCGTCCGGGTCCCGGGCGACGGAAAGCCAGGGCGCGAGGCCCGTCCCGGTTCCGATGAGAAAGAGCCGCTTGCCCGGGCGAAGGGCGTCGAGGACAAGGGTTCCGGTGGGCTTTTTCGCCATAAGAATCGGGTCCCCGGGCTGGATCTTCTGCAGCCGCGAGGTAAGGGGCCCGTCGGCGACCTTGATGGAAAAGAACTCCAGTTCCTCGGCGAAGGCGGGGCTAGCGATGGAATAGGCGCGCAAGATCGGGCGGCCCCCGTCTTCGCCCGGCAAGCCGATCATCACGAACTCGCCCGAGCGGAAGCGGAAGCTCGCTGGACGGGTGATGGCGAAGGAGAAGTATTGCGGCGTCCAGTGTCGAACCCAAAGGACCGTCTCAACATGGTGCGTCGCGCTCTGAAGCGGCGCACCCGCGCGAGCGTCTCCGTCGGCCGGAACCGCACTCGTCTTGATCATCAAACCGTCCACTTCTGCTAGATGCCGCCGCCCACGTCCAAAGACGACCCGCCCCGACCGGAAGGCGTATGTAGGCCGCATTCGGTCTTTGTGGAACCAGGCCAGCGACCGGACCGGGGATCGGCGCCCTCGACGACGGGCGCTGTGCAGGGCCAGCAGCCGATGGACGGATAGCCGTAGGCCGTCAACGGATGGGCGGGGAGGTCGTGGTCTTCGGCGTACCTGTCAAGGTCCTCCTGGGTCCAGTCGGCTAGAGGATTGACCTTGATGCGCCCGCGGTCGTCTCGCTCCACCGGCGCCAAGCGCGCCCGGGCGGCCGTTTGAAACCGCTTACGGCCGGTGATCCAGGCGTCGAACCCCTCGGCGAGGGCCCGCTCAAGGGGCGCAACCTTGCGAATGGCGCAGCAGGCGTCGGGTTCGGACGCGTAGAGGTTGGCGGCCGGGTCCTGAACCGCAAGATCAGCGAAGGCCGGCCGCAGGTCCCGCACGTCCGTCAGGCCGAGGCGCGCGGCCAACGCGCGCCGATAGTCCAGGGTCTGTCCAAAGAGCTGTCCCGTATCGAGGAACAGGACGGGCAGATCAGGCCTCACCTGCGCGATCATATGAAGCAGGACCGCCGACTGGGAGCCGAAGGATGAGACGAGGGCGATCCGACCCTGGAAGCGATCCACAGCGGCGGAGAGGATCCCCATCGGCGCAAGGCCGCGCAGCTCGCGGCTGAGGGCGTCTAGCTCGGCGTCGTTGCCCGCGTCGTAGGCCATGGTCAGCCGCGCCGCTCGACAAAGGCGGGCGCGCGCGCGTCCGCCGCCGCCTGATAGACATGACGGTAGCGCCCCGCGGCGGCGGCCCAGTCCTGCGCGCCCGATCCGTCGGCAGGGACAAACCCGTCGAAACCGCAACGCACCATTTCAAAGGCCTGGTCGCGCAAAACGTCCCCCACCGCCCGCACTTCGCCCTGAAAGCCCAAGCGGCGTCGCAGGAGGACGGCGGCGGAATAGGCGCGTCCGTCCCTAAACTTGGGAAAGGCGAGGGCGACCACGGCGATGCGCGGCAGATCGTAGGCCAGATCCTCCACCCGCTCATGGGGCTCAAGGCGAACCCCCAGGGCGCGTCCCTCGTCCAGAACCGCTGCGCCTTCGGCTTGAAACCGCCGCAGGGGGAGGATCACCGGCCCCGCGGGCAAGGGCTCGTCGGGACCGACCATGGCGAAGAGATCCTCGCCGACCACGAAGGCCCCCTTCTCAAGCCTGATCAGCGTCCGCATAGACGGCCTCCTTGAACGGATCGGGGCCAAGCCGGCGATAGGTGTCGAGGAAACGCTCGGCGGGCCGGCGGACGGCGAGATAGGCGTCCACTAAGGCGTCGACGGCCTCGACCACCCGAGACGCCGACAGGGCGGGGCCGAGGATGGACCCGAGGGCTGCGTCTTCAGCCCCAGAGCCGCCGAGGGAGATCTGATAGAATTCCTCGCCCTTCTTATCGACGCCGAGGATGCCGATATGGCCCACGTGATGATGGCCGCACGCGTTGATGCAGCCTGAAATCTTGATTTTCAGCTCGCCCACCCGTTCGGCCATTTCAGGATCCGCGAACCGCTCGGCGATTTGCTGCGCGATGGGGATAGCGCGGGTGTTGGCGAGGGCGCAGTAGTCCAGGCCCGGACAAGCGATGATGTCTGAAACCAGGTCGAGATTAGGCGTCGCCAGCCCCTCCGCCTGGAGGCGTGCGAACACTAATGGAAGATCGTCAAGCTTGACGTGCGGCAGGACAAGGTTCTGAGCGTGGGTCACCCGCACATCGTCCATGCTGTAGCGGCGCGCGAGATCGGCCACGACCTCCATCTGGTCGGCAGAGCAGTCTCCCGGAGGCGCGCCGGGCGCCTTCAACGGGACATTGACGATAGCGTAGCCCGGCTTCTTGTGGGCGAGAACGTTGCGCCGGGCGAAGCGGGCGAAGGCCGGATCGCTGCGCTTTGCCCCTTCGAAAATCTCCGAGCGAAGAGGACGCGGCTCGAACGCCTCGGCGGCGAAGGCCCCTCTTATCCTGGCAAGCTCGACGTCGGGGAGGTCGAGCATCTCCCCGTCCAGGGACCGCCACTCGCTCTCCACCAGCTCGGCGAAAGTTTCAGCCCCAAGGCTCGCCACAAGCACCTTAATGCGGGCCTTATAGATATTGTCGCGACGTCCAAGGCGATTATAGACCCGCAAAATGGCGGTGAGGTACGAGAGCAGGCGATGGGCGGGCAGATGGTCGCGGATGGTCTTGCCGATGTAGGGCGTGCGCCCGAGGCCGCCGCCCACCATCACTTCGAAGCCGAGGGCCCCGTGGGCGTCACGCCGCAGCTTGAGGCCGATGTCATGGACGCGGGCGGCGGTGCGATCCTGCGCGCTGGCGGTGACGGCGATTTTGAACTTCCGAGGCAGATAAGTGAACTCGGGATGGAAGGTCGACCACTGCCGGATCGCCTCGCACCAGACGCGCGGATCGTCCGCTTCGTCGGCCGCGGCGCCCGCGTAGGGATCGGTGGTGGTGTTGCGGATGCAGTTTCCCGAGGTTTGTATGGCGTGCAACCCGACCTCGGCGAGGGCGTCCAGGATGTCGGGCGCGTCCTTCAGCCGGATCCAATGGAACTGGATGTTGGTGCGCGTGGTGAAATGCCCATAGCCCTTGTCGAAACGCCTGGAGATGGCGGCGAGGCGGTTAAGTTGGGCGCTGTTCAGGGATCCGTAGGGGATGGCCACCCGCAGCATGTAGGCGTGCAGCTGAAGATAAAGGCCGTTCATCAGCCGCAGGGGCTTGAACTGGTCTTCCGTGAGGGCCCCGGAAAGCCGCCGCGAGACCTGGTCGCGGAACGCCTCCGCCCGGTCGCGAAGCATGTCTGCATCGATTAAATCGTACTGGTAAACGCCCATGCTATTTGCGCCGGATCAGACTGAGGCGCCCAGATGAGCGCGCCGCGCCCGCGGCCTTTTGGATCGCAGCGACCACGGGGCCGCCGCGGGCCTGCTTGCCGAGCTCGGGATGGATCGTGGGCCCCAGGGCGCGGACGCGCTCGCGGTAGCTAGTGGGCACCGGGTGCTCGCCCTCAAGACGAACGTCGATGACATAGGGATCGACGAGGTCTGTGGTCTGGGCGCGGGCGGCGTCAAGAACCGCGGCCGCCGGCTCGGAAGCCTCAAACAGCTCCGCGTCGGGGAAATCCTCGGCCCAGCCCGTCCTGGACCAGAAGACCACCGCTCCATCCTCCAACCGGTTGGCGGTGACCGCGTGCAGCAGGCTGGACATCAAAGGGCGCTCCGAAGAGACGAAGGGAGGTCGGCGACGCGGACCTCACGATCAGCCGCGCTCTCAGGATGGATATCGGCGGCCAAGGCCGCAACCTCCCCTATGATGAGTATCGCCGGTCCTTCAAGGCTTTTGACGGCCTCGCCGAGGCCGGAGAGGCGAGCCGTGATGCGGCGCTCCTCCGGCAAGCTGGCGTTTTCCACCACGACCACGGGCGTTGCAGGGCCAAGGCCGGCTCCCATGAGACGCTCGGCGATCCAACCCGCCGTGGACAGGCCCATATAGACGGCCAGGGTGTGATTGGGTCGAGACAAGGCGGCCCAGTCGAGATCGAGCGCCTCGAGTCCCCCCTCCGCGCGCCCCTCCGCGCCCCCCTCCGCGCTTGAGGCCGCGTGGCCGGTGATGAAGGTGACGGACTGGGCGAGACCGCGATGGGTCAGGGGGACGCCCGTCGAGGCGGCGGCCGCAAGGGCGGCGCTGACGCC
>Ga0209208_10000840_pt1 | contig 41730 bp, 20 predicted proteins | sample S1TSphfallax_3_FD_187694 | JGI IMG/M metagenome (GOLD analysis project Ga0209208, IMG submission 187694) | Host-associated microbial communities from peat moss isolated from Minnesota, USA - S1T2_Fd - Sphagnum fallax MG (SPAdes) (version 2) | ecosystem: Host-associated > Plants > Peat moss >... | reverse complement strand
TGGATGCTTCAGTCATGCAAAATTCATATAAATTTCATTGTAATTTAGCTATGTGCCCAGGGTTTTGAAAGCTGAAGGGAAATGAATGTAATCTTTATACGGTTGTATAGTTGGAAGTGGCTGAATACATGGGAAATAGCATTGCGTGCAATAATGATTTATGGGTTCCCCTTTTACATTAACTGAAATATTTAGAAATTATGTCCTTTAAGAAACCAATGAATGAATAAATCCCCTCTACGATCTTACTCAATTTAGGATAATGAACCTTTTTTATATCTGTGGCATTTGTAATTTTCTTGAGAAATGATCTCCTCAAATTACCCCAAGGGATGAAAAAGCTGATAATCTAAGATTGTTCAAGTTTGAATCTCTAAGCACCACAACCTGTGATTGTCAAAAGTTTCCCTCTGAAAAAGGGAAACAAATACAATAAATACATTGAATTTATTTAAATGAATGTGTGATTGACAACATCTCCCTAAAATGTACAATATGATGCTATGACCACCTCTAGGAATTGGCTCTATATATGGTTGGCATCTCAAACCAATATCTTGTCTGACTCAGGATTGCTTGACAGTCTTGGAAGTTCTTTTACAATCTTGTGTATCCACCTTCATTCAATTGACACAACTAGCACTAGAGCGCCCATCTTTAGTGTCTACTTCTAGCAAACAAACTTGACTAAATAATTTTTGATACCCAATTTTCAAGACTTTGAAGTCCACTGGCAAAGGGAGAGAAAAAGGGCGGCGTTGACAGGACCGACAGCTATACGGCTTCCAAGCTATTGCTGGCAGTGGGAGGTGATTTGCATTGTGGATAAGACTCAGGAGCATGATGATCCATGACAGATCGGTTAAGTTACTTAGTCACAACTAGAAAAAGGCCTGAAACCATGTTGTTGCCCTACCAAATTCCAATCATGCAAGCAGCTCTAATTATAGGTGAGTTGAAATTTCGATTCCCCACTGGCTTCCCCCCCCCCCTGGAGAATGACAATTAATGTTCAATTGATGTGATGGGCACAGTAATAAGATAAGCATGTGTGTCACCTTTTGACTCTGGACTCTAGGCCATAAATAACAATTTGACAGTAGCGAGCAAAAGGACAGACATGATGTCTTGGTTGCTTGACATTGTTTGTCCTGGACTAAGGTGTTAATTCTGGATTCTTGTAACCTTCTGATTGGGATCAAATTTTATGGAATTTGAGGCAAAACTTTGTGGACATTCATTTCTTGGATTGTCTACTGAAACAAAAACATGATTAGATCATATAGTATTATATTATCTGATCACCCCCAAATCAATTTTTTTTTCCAATTGTTCAACTTTCAAATGATTAATTGATATTTAATTAATTATGAACTAAAATATCAAATTTGAACTTTTGTTTAAACTTAATGGTTGGAATCAAATCTTTTGTTGGATTTGAGACAAAACATTATTAACACCTATTTGTTGAATCATCTAATGAAAGTTTTAAAAATTAATATATATTGTTACCTCATTTGATAAGACCAAAATCAAAGTTTCGAGCTCTAATTTTTCAACTTTCAAATCATCAATTGTTAATTAAAAATTCTAAAATACACTGAATACATGATTCAGGCATTTGAGCGCTGTTAGTATAGAAAATTACAAACATGAAAGTTTACAGGAGTTGGATAAGTAGCTACTAGCTAGCCGATCATCACCTCACGGGGTGAAAGATTTGAGTACCAGAATTAAGAATCCAGAATCACAATGGTAGGAAACCCAGGCTACGCTGCAAAACAATGACAACAAGAAGAGTGAGCGCAGCCTTGAATCTTTTCACAATGGGCACTTAGGGTTGCCTACTTAAAAGCTAAGTTGTCAAAGCTAACCTCAGGGGTGATGGCTGGCGGGTATAGCCCATTCTGGGACCTCAAAACAGGTCCTGGGTTCAAACCCAGTGGTATGCACCTAGGAAAGTCCTTCCAATGAGCTTGACTTGGGGTGCCAACGGCTTGTCAGGTCTGGTTTACTGTTGTGCTTCCCAAAAACCAGAAAAGGCAAGCTTAAGGCAAATAGTTAGTTGTGGGTAATTGTTCAAGGCTCTCTCTTGAATATCATTAATCACATGGAGAATACGGAAATACCTCATTCAGAATACAGCTTCTTCTATACATCACTTGCACCCTATTGTGAATGTAATTCTGATCAACCTTATACACCCAAATGTGGATCGCCTATGGTTCCATGATCTAGTTGACTTCATAAAGCAGATACATATCGTGGGGTCCTACGAATGGATCAAGTTGACTTCAGAAAAACACTAGAATAATATCTAAAGTGGGGTCCTATGGATTGATCTCGTTGACTTCACAACACAAGACAGTGGACATGTCTCAGGGTTGACATTGCATCTCAGTTATAACTCATGTCTTGGATACCAAGCCATAAATAATGTGAGCTCGAGAGTTGACTGCGCCTGCAAGAGTCGATGAGCCCCCTTCTGGCATGAGGTTCATAGTTCATGCTAGTAAATATCCTTACCTCTTGGAGATGTCCAGAAGACACTTTTGAGGTGAGGTACTCCATAAAGAACTCTAGTGCAAGTCCTACTGTGGCAATTCCCAGACTCTGTGACTGTACAATGTTTTCTGTCTGTGCTCAATCATTGGGTAGCTCGTATTATGAAGCACTAGAACACTTGAATTGGGCGACAGTATCACCTAGCTCCATGAGCATTAGATCAACACGTGAATTTGGAGATAGTATCACCTCCAAGTAGCTATGCATGCTACATAGGACGTGGGACCCAGGTTATATGTCGATCTGCAAGTTACGCTTAAATCAGTGCAATTGCTTTGACAATGACTGTTGACCAGAATCTCTAGCTCCACGATCTCACATTCTGCGAGAAGATGATAATTTCTTACTTGCTGTTCATGGCTTTGAGCTCAGAGATCTTAAAACTGGACCTCCTGTCTTTTCCATTTCCATTTCTTCCAGGTTCTTGTACTCTTATGTAATAGACTTTGGCAGGTGTAATACATCAGATCAGACATCTAGCTCCAAACATCTGTTTACAACATTTCACAGTTCCAAGGATAATTTTAGGAGCGACAAAGTTAAGATTTTTGCACTTCAGCTCTGACAAGTCTGCATTGTGAAAAGATCTATAATACATAAATAGGCTTTTCTAAATGGACAAATTATACCTTCATGAATAACAGTATTTATTTCAATTTTGAATTCTAATAAGAGGAACAATACATATATTTAATAATTTAATAATGAAACAATATTGATACCATGAAATTACATATCCTTTGTTTATCCCAGACACCTTCAATGTGCAAAGGATGGCCCAGCCAGGTGCTACAAAGTTCAACCACAAATCACATTATAGGACTGCCAAGTGCAAGTTCCAGTGTTGGACGGTTATCAGAAACAGGACCTGACCCCTGAAGTTATCAGGGTGGTTCCTAGGGTACAACTGTGGTTCTCAAAAAATCAAAGAACCAGTTCAGTTCTATAACCATGGTTCTCAAGTTTTTGAAACAACTGCTTATAAGACTACTGGTTCTTGAACATGAAAACTGTCGCTTCTGGGAGATTTTTTGAAATAATTGAGACCCCAGCAATTCTTTGATTCTATTTCTTCTCCCAAAAACCGGAACTGGCTGCTCGTGGATTCTGAAATTTATCAAAAACTGAAACCAGCACAGTTCTTTATCAATTCAAATAACAGCAAAACACTGGTAGAAACCGAACTAGACGATGTCCCTGCAGGCCTTAGAATTCAAGTGGATTTCCCTTAATAATTGGAAACTTGTGATGAATTGTAATTTCATTTCTTTGAGTTCAATGTGTTGCCACCCCTCCTATGTAGCTATAGCTTATCATGGAGTTGTGCCATGACATTTTATTGCTTAGTAGCCAATGCAATTTGGTAGATTGACCTTGCAGAATAGCTACAATATCACCTAAGAGTTTGTATGATCCTGCCCACAATTACAATGTGTATATTGACCTAAGACCCTAGGTGTGTGTTTCTCTAATTGCTAGTATATTTTATCTGATCATGCTAGTCACTATGAAAATATTTATTGGGCCATGCCTTTAGGCAAGAACTAGGCATTCACTTGGGTCAATCACACCTTAACACTACAAATAGCTTGGACTTTAACATGAGAAATAAGACCTAACCTTCAAGAACACATTTACAAAGTATCAAGTATTAACTTACAACTAAGTCAAAACATAAAAGGTCAATTCACATTTCATGTGCAACTCCTTTGTCTTGAGTTGCATGTGCAACTTCTTCATCTTGACTCTTCTACATTTGTTGTTTGCACATCATTTCTATGCAATCTTCTTCAACCACAGATGGCAACAACTCTTTCTCACAACAACAAGAATTTACAAGGGGAGGGCGAGGGGAAGCCATGTAGTAGCACCTCATGCGAAACTAGCATTGATCGAAGGAGTTGTGTCATCAATCACCACACCATTGGTTGATGTCATTGGAGTAATCAAACCATTGTGCCAAAAGCAAGGCATTGGGATCATGCCAAAGTACTTGCACTCATTAAATGCAAAAAATAAGAACATGTTAATTTCAAGCATTCAGTTGACCCATGTTCATAGATGCTATTGATAGCATAGAAATGGGATAAGAACGTCGAAAAATTACAAAACCTCACTACATCAAAAATTGCGCACATTGGAAAAATGTGCAAAGACATTTATGGAATGAGTTGAATTCCAACTTCAAAAAAAATTCAAATTATTACACAAGGATTAGCCACCACATTTCATTATGGGTGTGAATATGTATTTAGGAGTCAAAAACCATGTTGAATAATGGTGAAAACTATGAACTTTTTTACATATGTTATTTTTAACATTTTAAAATTATGTTAATCATTCCAAGTTGTGATAAATGACTAATATGAATGCTGAGGAATTCAAATTAAAAATTTATTACTTTAATTTTTTGGTTTTGGTTTTAATAAAGGATGTTTGAAGTTAAGAATAGGTGTTGCGTAAAATTGTAGTTAATTTACAAAGGACTAAATAAAAGACTATTTGAATAAAATAATATTGATAGTAAAAAGATTTAGATGATAATAATTTACTATCCACATTCAAAAAACACTCACAATTTAAAAGATATGAAATTTGAAATTTTTACAATTTCAAAGTTTTTTCAATTTTCAAAATTTCAAAAGTCTTTTACCACATGTAAATGGGGTGTAATGTCCATGACATACAAACAAAGTTATAGTTTATGATACAAGAAACAAAACCTAAAATAGTTGACATGTTTTGGTATGATTTAAAACTACATGATAAATTTTCAAAATGAAACACAAAATTTGGCAAAATCTACACATTTTGAAAAATTCATATTTATTCTACAATGATTCACACAAAACATGTGATCTATTGGGGCAACTATATGTATTTTTAATAACAAGTTGCAAAAGATTTCATTCAAAAATTCTCTTATATGAAAAAGTGAAAAAACTAAAAAGGTTTCATAGTCTTTTTGTAAAATATTTTTGTTGGCTCCTTTGTGTGTATCTGCACCCGTCTAGGACTTGATAATGGAATAATGCAATAAACACCACCTTCCAAGGCAATTGAATAAGGAGTTTGACAATGTGATTGAGTCGTTCTTGGGATAACAAACAATGAACAAACCTTTGCATGTGCAAAACATTCATTCTCTACATTCGACCACCAAAAGAGCAAACATTAAGCTCTCTTATAGCTTGGACTTCTATGTTATAAGGTTTGCTAGGAGACAAATGCAAATGAGATAACATGAGTTGCACCCAATTACTTTTGGGGGAATATTCTTTTAAATATTTTATAAAAACTTTTCAAAAAAATTGAAATTTTTCTTTAGATTATTATATCAAGGTTATGTAAAAGATTTCAAAATATATGTAATTTTCAAAAGTCTTGAAATCTATTTATAAGTCCTTTCAGTGTTAAAAAACAAGTGTTATAATGTTTAATGAGTGTTTTTGAAAACTTTTTATTCATTGGATTTTTTCAAATGAATTCACATGTTCCAATGATATATTATGAACTTTATTGTATAAAAAAATCTTATATTTTCAACACCAAATTAAATTATCACTTCTAAATGTGAAAGATTAAGCAAACATTACACTTGTTATGGTTCATGTTAATGTGATTGAACCTAGACAACAATGTTTTTAAAAAGAATGCAAATTGAAGACAATAAGCAGCAATAACAACAACTAGAATGCAATGGGTTAAAGTACATGTTGTCAATCTTGACAATTATTTTGAGTCTTTCCCAAGGTCATCCAAAAATAATGATCTTGGATTTTCCATCTAAAAGAACACATGTAAAGAAATCAATAACACCATTGGTGCCCAATAGCACAATTGTCAAGTGCAAAAGGTTAAATGTGCTTTCCCCAATCTTGGAGGTTTTAGACAAAAACAATAAAGTGCTTGTTGATGTGATGGAGTGCATAAATGTAACATAACTCAAGATTGAGAAACATCGAACCAAAACTCAAAAATGCATAATCAAATAACAATTATGATGTCTGAAATCTATAGACAAGAAGATTCATCGCACAAGCAAGAAAATGGTGAGTGTTTTGGCCAATTTGAGCATCACAATGTGTCACGCTTTCATTCAAGATATAGTTAAAATGCCACCACCAATAAACATTCACTTTGATTCAAATTAAAAGATTAAAATCCACCAACCAGCATTCATATTAGAATTTAGTGATGATGAAGCTAGTTGAATACATCAAGGAAAATAAGCAAAGTAGGTCATTTTCAATTTCAGATTCATAAACTTTTCAAAACATAAAACTAGATTCATTTTTGAATCCATGGCATATGAATTCCAAGATACTAATGTAGAGTTGTTCATTGTGTGTTTATAAAAACCTAAACATGTAAAAGAACATGTTCACCATCAATGTCAATACCTACTTCTGCATTTCTTTCTTCATCCCTTTTGACAACTTGAGCTAGTTACTCACAATTTTCACCTTGTAATTGAATCAATTGTCTCTGCCATTAAAGATCAAGTTATGTAACATGCAACAACAAAAACAACATTCGGCAAAAAAAGGATATTTTAATTGGTCTTTTGTAAGAGCTCTCTAAACATCTTTTTAAAGATTCCAAAGGAATTTTCAACCACACTTCTACCAAGAAATAACTATTAATTGTACAAAACTTCAAGCACAATCTAATGTACCCCTACTTGTTTATGCGACACCATCAACCACGAATTAGTACCCCCTTTTTTTCAAACAATATGGATGAATTAAACACATACATTGTGAAAATATGTTGTCTAATTTTTATTTTTCTTTTGAAGGGTTTTATGTAATTTTCATTTGGGTTCTTTTGGAACTATCTAAATGAGTGTAAGATTTGTATCTCCAAATTCATCCTTACAAACAACACTTGAAAACGGATCCGTTGGAGATAGCACATCAAACATAAAGGTCTACACTTTGTAGTCTTCTTCATCAAATTCCGACAATTGAATGGCTAGTATACATGGGATGCATATAGAATTTTGTTTGTACAATGGTTTTGATACATGGGAAATTAAGGGTAGATTTCCATTTTGCAAATGTGATTTTGTAAGATCTTAATTATAGCAACTAGTGTTAGCCAACTTTTTCAACAATTGGTTACTAGTAGTGTCCTTAAAATGTAGAAACAGTGGTAGCATGTCAAACCTCCAAATGTGGCACATTGAATTGTTTTTGAATTTCCAAGTAATGGCATGCTCATTTTTGTTCACTTAACTACTTTGGGTGTTGGCATTGAACACATAACTTTTTCTTACATTGCATTAATGTTGTATAAGATTTGCAAAAGACAGACTAGTCATATGTACCAATATTGAAAATTTCACTAAAGTCAAGCAATCTTATTGTTCAACTCAAAATTAAACCTATTAATGCACCATTATCTAGATGAAGGTCTATGGCCAACAAATTCACAACTTGTACAAGTTTGCTTTTATAGGGTAATCATTAATCCATTTCTCTATAACTTGATTGATGTGTTCAAATTATCCATTCCTTTGCTGCATGTCTAACATCACATTATAACATAGGTTAGTTACATTATACATTCAGATGTAGTCAACATTGTTAAACCTTGTTGATCTAAAACAATGGTTTATGCAATAAACTCCCTTTTAAGAACTACTCTTCTTGGATTAATGATGTTTGTAAACACCATACCAAGCACCTACTTGCAATAACCAGACTTTTAATTTTAGGGTGAACCAAACCCAAAGCCTACATTAGGTTTCATTTTGTGGTAGATAGGAACCATAACAATGTTTACCATGTTCAATCTAAAATATTAATGACTAATAAACAACCATTCCTTTGGGGAATTAATATTTGTACAAACAAATGTAACAAATTATTTTAACATTTAACTTGGATGGTGATTTTGAACATTTGACATAAGCAAAAGTATACAAAAGCAAGGTTCCAACACTAAAACACCAACTAATACTTAGGAACCACATTTCAAAATTACAACAATAGAACCATAATTGATGTCAAAAAGTTCAAAATTTCATTCATTGGATTAAAATCACATGTATCTATGTCAATGAACATATTCTTCATTGTTCATTCTAATTCACAAAAAAGTTGGTGGCTCTAACAAATATATTACTCAAATGCACTACATAGATATATGTACAAATGTTATAAATCACTCGGGCTATCCATCTAAATTTGTTTTTGTTGGTCTTTTATAGGGGTATTTCGTGTTGAGATTACCCTGTTTTTCTGGCTAGCATATGCAACTAATTTAGCTACAGCATCAAAATTTTCATCACATCTCTTCTTCTTTTTCTTACAGATAATAGAATCATGTTGTTTTTTAGCAAGGGTTCCCAAATGTCCACATATTGTTGCATTTCTCTTAAGAGGACTTGTATGACATCATCATCAAGTTGCTTTTGTTTGGTACTTCTCACCTCAATAGAATTTGCATTTGGTTCTTGGGCAAGCAGTTCAATACTTTTGACATTCGCAGCCGTAACCATGGTTTGGGCAAGCAATATTATAGCTGACTCTAGTTCTTAAATTGAGTAAAGAGTCTCACATTGCCCCTACCAACATTTGATGAAACACCTCTTGTACTTCATTTTCACGTGTAGATAATTTTGTGCCAATTATGGAGGGGGCACTCTGTACTCCATTTCCAATTGTAGATAGCTTAGGGCCAATTGTTTTGGGGTCATTCCCCACAATTGGATTATCTTGAATGTCAATTGTTGTAACTTCAGTTATAAATTCATGATTCCTATGGAATGATAGAGCCATTGTCATGAAGATCAACTTGGAGCTACTCCCCTATACCCATTAAATCCAATGTGTTTCAGACATCCATATGGACAATGTCATCAAAGTCCATGACATCATCAAGCTCTATTGTTGCTACTATTGTAGCAAAAAAAAACAAGGAATAAGATCAAAGCCCAAACTAGCTAATTGTCATGTCATATAACATTTTTTTTATTAATTCAAATAACTTTCAAAGCTATAATTCTTAATACCCAAATATAGAGAATCCTAATTTGATCTATTTGCACATGTCCTAGGATGCATTTTTTTCCACAATACCTATGTTAATTTAAATTCTATCTAGCAAATATGCACAAGTACAAAGTATGGAGCTACAAGTAAAACTCATTTGAGTTGCAAGAAAACAAGTATGGGCTCAAACAAGATAAAATGACCCACTAGTGTTCCTTTAGAAAAGAACTCCATGTCTTTTTGCCCAAATTTTTCTTTTTCATACAAATGAATTTTTGAATAATTCTTTTTGCAAATTATGAAAAATGCATATAGTTGTTTAGGTAGATGACATGTTTTTATTTTTTTACTTTTTAATAAATATTAATTTTTGAAAATGAATCGATTCCTTATAAATTTTGTGTTTCATTTTTAAAAATTATAACAATTTCAAATCATAACCAAAAATTGATTTTAAAAATTTTATGTTTTCTTGTATAATAAGCTATAAATCTTCTTCAAACATCATATACATTATACCGCATTTATATGTGGTAAAAGACTTTTGAAGTTTTAAAATTTTGGAAAGTTTTTTGAATTTTTAAAGTTTTAAACTTTCACATATTTTTGGGTCTGAGTGCTTTTTGAATGTGACTAATAGGTTTTTATTTTATAAATTATTTTCCATCAATTTTTTATTATTATATGAATCCTTTTGATAGTCCTTTGCAAAATCGATTCAATATGATGTAATAGGTGTTCACTTTCAAAGGTCCTAAATCAAAATTTAAACTTAAATTTTTGTCAAATGGATTTTTGTTTTGAATTCCTTAATATTCATATGAATGAAAAAATACCAACTTGCCATGATTGCCATGGTTTCAAATGGTAAACATAAATAGTTCTCCAATCTTGACTATTTTTAAGGCGCATTTAATATCATTTTTGGCTCGTTTTATTGTTATTGGACCCATATGATACAATACACATGATCTACTTTCTAGTCTATTACATAATATGTATCACAAGTAGCAAGGCAATTCAAGTAAGTTAACCATTTGGACATTTTGAACAAGTACTTAACATGCAAAGGGCAAATCAAGTACAAGTAATGTGAAACTCTTAACAAATATACAAAAGTATTGAGTACTTGGCAACAAGTGAGAAATTTTAAAGCTTTGAAATAAACAATTGTGCTCAAGTAATCTAATCTACTTTGACCTATTGCATAAATTCAATCACAAGTAATAAAAAGTTCAAGTAGGTTAGCCACTTGGACAATTTGAACAAGTATTTACCATTCAAGGTGCAGGGCAACAAGTAATGTAAAACACTTAAAAAGTACACACAAACATTAAATATATGATAAAAAATGACAAATTCTAGGACTTGAAAGTAAAAAATTATGCTCAAGTAATCTGATCTACTTTGACCTATTGCATAAATTCATTCATAAGTAACAACCGCTCAAAATACAAAAAATGTCTTGAATGTGGATAACCACTCAAGGACATTTTAAACATATACTACAATGTAAGTAGCAAGTAACAAATAAGGAAAAGATCTACTTACCTTTATTTCATTATAGGTTCATCTATTGCATTCACAAGTGCACAGGTAGGGACATTAGATCAAGTACCAAGATGCCCATACATTATATAAAGCACTATTGGAATCCAATTGTAGATATTGGATTAGTAATCTATAAATGTAAGTCCAAGGGACCAAAGCATTAATATTCTAAGGTCTTCAATAATACTTAGGCTTTAACACTATCATGTACATTCAACTACTAGAATGCAATTAACTTATGCCATCACCCTACTTGTGAACCATGTGAAAAACTTCAACTATATTAAAATTTAAAGTGTAGATACATGGATTAACAAAGTTGTGACTCTGAAGGACTTGGACACCTTACTTGCAATTTTGAAACTACAAATTCAAGACTTCAAGCAAAAGGTTTAAAGAAGCATTTTTTTTAAAAACTTACAATTTGACATAGGAGGTAAAGCTTCAATAAAGCTTTCCATTACACTTGTAAGAAATTTATTAGCATGTTCAATCTTTGAATTATTCAACAACACACTAATTTGGTTAAAACCCCAATTGGTGAGCCACTCTCATGTGAAGGTTTGCCCACACCCTAGTGTTGCACACTTTGTTGTTTTACTTGCCAAATATACACATATACAAAACAGGTGATAAATACATTCACACAAGGTCAACACAATATTGTTGCAAAAGAAGAAGAACCCACATATTGGGCCAGTTCTAACAAAAAACACTCTAGTTATATTAGCAACCAAGGCTACTAGATTTTTGTTGGTAGTGGCATAACATATGCTCTTAAACCTCTACACATAAGTTGGATCTGGCACCCTAGGCTTTGAGCCCATTATACCCATTGTTTGGTGTGATTACACTTCAAATCCAAAACATCAAAATCCTTGGAAATAGAATGCAACCTTTCATGAACATCTTTAAGCTCAACTTCCCCATCCTTAATCTTGTTCAATTCCCCTTTTCACCAGTAATTCATGAAACTACAAATGCACATCAACATCCTTCAAACTTGTAGCTTGTAATTGTGGCTCTTGTTTTGTCCAACTTTCTGGGATTTGGACAACCTTGACATTGACACTCACAAGTAGGCAATTCCTCTTGTAGTTCTTTTCCTTTCTTTAATAACAACTCAAAATCTTTTTCTGCCCCCTATAAGGACTTCTTCTTATCTAGCACTCCTCCTTTTAAAGATAGGGCAAGAACCTGTAAATTTAATTTCACCTTTTGCAAGTTTGTTTTCTAAGGAGTGATGTTTTCATTCTCCTTCCCAACACCCTCAAAAAGCTTCCTAACTAATGCTCACACCTCCAATTGAAAACCCTTCCCCTTTGTGAACCTTCAAAAATAACACAATCTTCATCACCTTGACATGAAAAGAATGTTCCCCATCTAGTGTTTTTTGAAGATGTATATGGTGGCCTCTTGGCCCTCTTCACTCATTCTTGATTATTGTCAAAAGCATACAAAACCTAGTTAATGTTATGCCCTTTCTTTTCTACCAACTAGCCCTTCAAAAATATGCCAAAGTAGTCACCATTAGAAGGTGGATGAGCATAAACTGTCTCATACAATGTCAATATAGCCAAACATTTTTTTGCACTCAACAAATCACATGCTTTGACCTTCTACCCATTAGAAGATGCTCTCTTCCCAAAATAAGTCACAAATTCATCTTTTGAAACAATCTTGGATGTTTTGTCATGACAAACGCCTAATCCAAAAAAAATTAAAATTTTTTTTTTTCTAAAGTCTCACACATTCCATTGTGTTCAACCCAAAGCATGGTTAATTCTCTACATTGTTTTTCTCTCTTGGACACATGGTCTTCTGATTTGACTATCAATAATCTAGGAACAACTTGGTGAGATTTGGGTGCCATATGAAGCTATTAGCTTGGAATGAAAAACCTTCTACAAAATACTTACGAAAAATGTCAAGCTTTGTCTTTGCAATAGCAATAGCAAGCTCTATTTATCAAAAACAAAAATCTCATGCTCAAACTCTCATTCATTGCAAAAAACTTTGTAAGCCCTTAAACCCAATAACATTGCCAAAACAAAACTTACCAACTTGATTCATAGAATGGTTGCTTACTAGAAATCCCACCATTGTTCGAAGCTTTAGAAGATCCCACCATCATTGATGATGGCGCATTAAACATAGAACTTTAAGTTCTAGTCACAATCTCCAAACAGTGTCAAAACCTCAATAAGGTAACTTATCCATTATTATAATGCAAAGAGAAGATAAACTTGCGCACAACTTGTGCATTCTTGCATTCAACTTAGGGATGAATAGGGTTCTAACTACATATCGGTGATGGATAAAAGCACATTACTCCCCCTAAAAAAAAATTTCACAAATACTGAATTTCTACATTTGGTTTTTTTATGTAAGTATAGACATCACAATTTGGATTATTTTTGTTTGTTTGAAGTATATTGGATTAGATTTAGACTTAAAAAATCATTAAAAAGGAAAACTCCAACAAACATTGGTGAACTTCAACATATGAAATATATTTGTGACAAGATAATACTCGACACGGAGTGTGAAAAATTGCATACATACTTCAAAACTAGGGTTGTGGGTGGAATTTTTTGGTTTGTGGTCAATACTATTGATATACATCAATTGAATCTAGGGCCATTTGGAATTTAAAGATTTTTGGTTGAAAATTCATTAAAAAAATGTGTTTTTTTCCATTTTTTCCATTTTATCTTTTCCTTTAAGTACATAAAACATTTTGAAATATAAAGATAAAGAGATTTTATAGTTAGGCATTGCATCATTTTTTCAGATTTCTTTATTTTAATAATGTCTTATGAACCATAAACATGAAGCCCTATGGTCAACAAAAAATTACACATTATATATGTTGTGTATAATGATTTTATCCAATCCTCTTCATCTAACTGTTGATCGAAATTAATCTTGATTTAAAGTAAAATTTGAGTTCCAAAATGTTGTTATGCACATTCTAGGGTTTTTGCTTATGTATAGGATTGTCAAATGATGTCATCAAAATTTAAACTTATTGTGTACTATGATACTAATTATACATCACCTTTTTTGGTGAAAATTGGTTCACCTATAGTTTGCTTTGACCCTATTAGGGAAATTCAATATATGGGAATTAAAAATTCCCTGTCCAAATATAGTGTTGAAAACTACTTTCATCTACTGTTCAAAAATAGGTGCAATAACAAGTATGTACAAAAATACCATATTTTGACCCCAAAAATTTTTGTTTAGTGGTTCTGTGGTACAAGGAAGATATCTTCAAAATTGAAGCATCATTGACAAAACTTGGAATCCCAACATACACATCCTAAAACCTCTTTCAAGGGTCCACAACAACTTGCAATTGAATGTTGTAACCTTTTGATTTGAAGGAATAAAAGTTAGCTACAAAAACTTGGGCCTTTGGCTTTTGCACATGAATCTACATTGCATCTATGGTGCCATGGACTAACAACATGCCACAAAAGTCCTTGAACCCATCCATGACTTCAATCGAGTCATTGCCCTCTTGCCATTTCATTTGGTTCTTCAAAACCGAATTCATTGCACACATCAATCAATGTAGGACAAGGTGGACAATCAACTTCTTAATAGCAAACAATTCAAAAAAATGCAAGTACTTAGATGCATGCGCAAGTTTGTACAAACTACACACTACATGGATACTCATAATAATAGTGCTCAATTCGGAATTTCATGTTTTTTTTTTCATGAAAGGTTTTAACCTTTTTTATCAAGTGATGAAGAAAGTTCCTACTAACACAAAAGTGTTCAATCCACCTAAGGTCATTATATTGCATCATCAAGAAGTGTGGATACTAGGTGGTTGATAATGCCTTAACCCATGTAATCCAAACATCTTCTAGAAAAGGCATAAGAATTTCAGATCGGAACGTTCAATTTTACTATGTTGAAATCTTATAAAATCAAACCTTGAATCTATAAACTGACTTGTAAAAATTGTGTAAGAAGAACCACTTGCAATGGTTGCATTATGAAATGTAGAAATGATCACAACTCACAAAAGCTTGGCACACAAAAAGAACATACGAGCTCCAAAAATTGAAAACAAAAAAAATCAAAATCAAAAGCAAAGAAAAGCTAGATGAACAAAGATCGGAAAGCTTCACATGTGGAAAGAACACAAGAGCTGCATAATCAAAAACAAAAAAATGAAAGTTAAGAGCAAGGAGGAGCTACACGAATAAAATTCAAAGGAGATTCACACGCAAAAAAAACATAGAAGAAAATTGCACAACCAAAAATTTAAAAATGAAATTTACAAGGAAGAGCTACATGAACAAAGTTCAAAGGAATTTCACCCAAAAAAAACACAACTCAGAGCTACATAATTGAAAATAAAAAAATGAAAGTCAGGAGGAAGGTGAAGTTTTATAAACAAAGCTCGAATGAACTTTGCAAGCAAAAAGAACATAATGATGTAAGTGAGTCAAGAAAAAAGGAACTTACCTCATAATGACTCCATCTATAGTCTTTGAACATGGGATAATAGTAAGACGGCACATGTCATACATACCTTACCTAAAGTGCCTAATGTGAACAATAGTAACCCACAATGGTAGCTACTCTCACTAACCTAAAAGTAAACCTAATTAACCTAAAAGTAAACTTTAATTATTTAGGTTAAAATAATCTTTTCTTACCTTTTTTTATAACCTACCTCCAAATGTGAATTGACCTTAAGTAGTTTTGATTAGATCCACAAGCACACCCATTATGTTGGCCTAGCTACCAGTGCAATTACTTTAAAACAACTAAAAATATTGTGAATATTATGGCATGAACTTGGTGTATTTTACACTATATTAACTATTTATACTATGGAGTTTTCCTAGAAATATATAATTATCAATATTTTGTGACATTTTGATGAAGGCTTTATTAGATTTGGGTGAAGTGGATCTATGGTGTTTTAAACTAATTGTTAGAGAGAGATAAAGACAAAACAAAGGACAAACCGAAATACATGAACACTGTGTAAGTGCAATAAAAGGTCATCATGCCATGGAATGACCTTAACAACTTAATAGAACCTAATTAAACTAACCAACATCCTATAGTTGTAATGAACAAATAATGTTTTGTGTGTAACAAATAAGTTATGTGATGATTAAACCTAGAAACCTTAAACAATTGAGAAGAATAGGAGATCATCAGAACTACAACATTGGCAAGAAACACTAAATTTGAGACTTGTTTCTTTTTGTTGTGAGGAAAAAATGATGCAAGGGAAGAAATGACAATGATAGATTTATAGCACCATGAAGTAATAAAATTTAAGGCTTAGAATGAAATTGAGTCTAACACCAAATATATTTCACTAGCATGTTGCACACATGTGGTGAATGTCCATTAACACTCAAGAATGATTATTCTTTGCTTCCATCCATATTGTGAAAATCAACCTCATAATGATTGATCATGTTAATATTTTTTTAAGTATCTAAGTATAGTTATTTAAGATTTGCATATTGATCAACATGATTAATTATCTACATGTCTTTGTTACTTTTAGTTGCTCTTTTTTTCCCTTTGCCATGTTGTAAGCTTATATAACATTTATAATTTTTTTCATTTTTCATTTTTAAAATTCTCATATTTTTTTATCCTTCATTGACATGTATGCATCTTTTTGTCCCATAGAATAACTACCCTAAAAGACATTAAAAATATGGAATTTCTTAAAACAAGATATTAGTGACTAGCTCCCATAGGGAGAGGTAAGAAAACTTGTTGGGGAACCTAATTGTGGACAAAGTAATGAATGACAAGGCACTAGAAGAAATCCTTCAAAATGCAGCCAATGCATTTGCAACTACATGCAACTAATGACTTTTTCATCCCACACTTAAATTTTTTTTTCATCCATGATCATGCCCATATTTCCCATTAGTTACACATGGAATCAAACTTAGTAGCACCACTAAGGTGTCAAGATAGCCCCTAGTGGTATACATAAGTGTATTAAGAAACTTTTGAAAGGTATGTGTACTTTTGATAAGTTATATTTTGGTATAATGGGGGTATGTTTCCATTAGGGTGTGGATGAACTCAAGCAAACCAAATTGATGTCTAAAATGTCAACTTTTTGCAATTCATGTTGCATTTGTCTATGTGGTGCCACTTGTTGTGCTTATTGAATAATATGGATATTGAAAAATCTAAAATGAATCACAAAATTCCAATATCAAAGTTTTGTTTAAATAAAAGATGTTTAACAACTTCATTCAATGACACTATTTTTATAAAGGGCCCCTTAATTTTCATAATACAACTTATTCATCCTTAAAAAAATTTTATAGTAATAGAGTTAGATACATCTAACAAGCATTCAAATTTTTGTATTTTTTTTATTATATGTTTATCAAAAATTAAGGTTTAGAAAAAAAATCATGAATCTTTTTTGACATGTAAATGTGATGCAATTTATATGTTGTTTTAAGAAAACTTGTAGCTTATAACATCAAAAATTAAACTTGAAATTGTTAATACGTTTTGATATGGTTTGAAATCATGACAAATTTTCAACATGAAACACAAAATCTAGAAAAATTTGTGCAGTTTCAAAAATTCATATTTCTCCAAATTTGATTGTATAAAAACATATGACATATTGGGGAAACTATAAATACAATCTATAAAAAGTTTTAAAACATTTCATTTGAAAACTCCTCTTGAGGAAAACATTTTTTTGGGAAAAAGGACTCGAAAAAAAACAATAGTCCTAAATCCAAAGTAAACACATTGGTTCATTATATGTTATTTGGACCCATTAGTGTGTTTATAAAGTTGTATGTAGTTTGTATGTTGGCAAATTAACTACCTAGCTACCATATATGTTTGTTTTTGCATTGCTCAATTGTAAGACTACATGATGGTAGAACTTGGAAACACATAGGTTTAGTGCAAGAATGAAAATCAAAACTCTACCAAGTGTTGAATTACAAGGATGTGCAATTGAAAAACTTGAAAACAAACGATTTAAAGAACAAAAAGCAAGGTTGAAAATTCAATGCACTTATTCTCTATAGCAAGCTTTTTAAGTACCCTAAAAATGTAAAACTTCAACTAGTTATTGAGCTTTTCCTAAACCTGCCACCATTGCACACCATGCAAACCCACAATTCTAAAATAAATCGCAAGACACTTTTGTATGGCCCATATGTTCAACCCATGTTGGGTGGTGCTTTATTCATAAGTCATAGAAGCTAGGTGGCATTTTACTCATAATCCATAGCAACTAGGTGATGTTCTACTCATATTAACTTAGATATGCAAGTACAATGATGTGCAATGAAAAGGGAATGTAAAAGGTGGCAAACTTGCCCCATGACATAACCCTAATTAACAAACCTCTCATTTAAGAGGTACCCTAGATGGCAATATGCCACATCTCCATAGTCAATATTTTGTGGTGATAAATTTTAAACATTGGTGAATTGTTAAGTGAAAAACAACACTTTGATAATCAACTTTTGGTGAAATTATAACCCTAAACTTTATGAGGGTCACTTTGTTGATCAACTTCTAGCGAAATCATAGCCCTAATCCCCTTTATGGGTGTCATTGGTGAGGATTTGAGATTGCATAAATGTGAAATTTCATCACAAAATAAAAATGTAATGGGGAAATGTAATGGTTTTTTTTTCAAATTTTTGATGTCAAAAATTTAGCCTAATATTTCCTTTAAACAGAAGAAGAATTACTTGAATTTAGACCGAAAAATAAAATTTTCAAAAAAATCCCCAAATTTTGTCCCAAAAAAACATTGAATGAAGATATTTCTATGTTAGGTCCATGTCAGTTTTGTTTGTTATTTGCCTTGTGTGAATGAGCGCCTACATCAGTACCATGAAAAAAACCCTAATTGTTTGTGGGTTGCATCTAAACCAAGGTGTTCTTTTTCCCAAATTTTGTGATGTAGTCACATTGGCGATGGTCCGCAAGTAGCCAATTTGGCTATAGGTCAGATGGTCAAAGCTGAAGTGGCAATGTGAGGAAGAAATCTACCAATCTGAAGCTTTGACCTCTGGCTATCACATTGGCCATACCTCTGACCTATATGCCAATAGGAGGAAAACCCACTGTGAATCTAAATATGATAAAAATACCACCATTCAGACTAAATCAAGTGTCCAAGTCCAAATTGGGCTAAATATACACTTTGAAGAGGCCTCGCTCAAGGGGTGAAGGTATGGAGTGTAGGTACTTGTTAGCCCTGGCCCACTCCTAAGATTAGATTTGTACACGAAGTAAGTAAATTGGGTACACCGCAAACTAGGGAATATGCTTTGACAGAACCGTGGCCCACTAGTTTACCACATTCAGGATCACAACGAATCTCAAACATCAGCAACAAATTCAACTCTTATTGCTCGACTCAGAAACTTGGAGAAGTGCAATGTGAATCAATTCCAAGCAACGGATGCTGGTGACTTTCCCCTCTTAAAAAAACATCTGGTTATTGAAACCCTAATAGATCTTTCTTTTCTTTTTTTCATCTTTTCACTTTGAATTGGCAAAATTTCAGCAGTTAGAAAAATGACCGTTTCAACCCCCAGTTTATAAAATAATAAGTAAAAACAACGTTTTTAGCCCAGGCCAAAAATGGTGACAAACAGTTTTGGAAATAGAAATTTCATGCAGCCAATGGTAAGGCTCAGTATGCATTCAAAGTGCCTTGATTTTTTTTCTTTTTCCTTTCTTCCCAAAATGTTCCCTTCAAGTTCCCAATGGGTTCCCCAAAGGTGTTCCCAATAGCATCTCACTTTAATCCCATATGTTTTGCCCAAAGCCCTCCCCTTCTCACCCATAGCTGAGCCAAAAGGGGAGGCACTCCATCTTTCCATAGAATCCTCTATTTTGAGGAGCCTCCATAGTTTCAACTTTATTTTTTGACGATGAGTCAATCAATCAATCAAATTGGCTCATTGCAAAAAATAAAATAAAATAAAATTTAAAGGTTGGACTTGTGTGACATCCCAACTATGGTAATTAATATGAAACAGAATAAGTACCCTAGAATCTTAGGACGTAATTTAAAGGGATAGAAAGAAACCTCAGGTGGATGTAGTACGACTGGCTTATCTGCATTCGGTGGGTCGATGATACCATTTGTGAGGAAACAGGAAGCACAGCCAAGCAAAAGATAAGATTGGCCTCAGATGGTTATTGGGTGGGTAGCGTACCGTGGTGAGTTGCGATTGTGCATGTGCCCAACTTTAATATCTTTCGATTGCAACTCACAATGTGCAGCAACTCACAGTTTCCTGCGATTAAGTATCAACAATTAGACACGCTTGGAATATGGTTAAGGTCATCCTACTGCATCCTGAGTGAGGTCTCTTTTTATCGCTTGGAAGTTGAAACCGAAATTTCCTCACCAATAAAAAAAATGACATTTTCAGAAATAAAGATAAATTTTCTGGTTCTCAATGGGCAGATTTTCTTTTCAAAAAAAAGTAAAAGTCACCAGATTCTTATACTTGCTTCCAGTAAGTATGTAGCCAGAAATATAGACAAATGTTTAAAAATTTGTGCTTCATATTGTAATTTATGGTCAGATTTTGCTACGGGTATGTTTCCCCTGGGTGTCACTCACCCCATCTATCCCTACTCAAAAAACACATGATTTTAGCACTTTTCATTTTAAATATTGCATTTTGAGACTATTTATAATTTATCTTAAAGACCCGGTGGATTTTTCTTAGTGTATTTTTAGGACAATTACTTACCTGAATTTTGCACCGTACTTTCCAGATTTGGGAAGGCACAGTTCATTTTTTTATTTTTTCATCTTTAAGTCATCTTTTTCCTTGCTTCCTCTTTTTTTTAAAAATTTACATAACTTTTAATTCTTTCGTTTTTTTTCTTTTTTCACTTTTCTTTTCTTTCTTTTAATTTAATTTAATTCATTTCTGGTTTTTTATTAAGACTATAAGTGCAAAAAAATTGAAGTTCCAATTTTTTTTCCAAATTCAGATTTCAATTTAACACACACTTCAAGGAATAAAACAACAAGGAGTAAACAATTAAAAAAATAACAAAATTGATATTTCCAAAATCAATAGAAGAAAACTCAACAGAAGCACAGTTTTGTACAAGCAACGCCTTCAAAAAAATCATGGAGTGCATCAAAAAACTTATAAGCAATGCCTTCAAAAAATCATGAAGTGCATCAATAAAATTCATGAGAAATGCCTTCAAAAAATTATGAAGTGAATAAAAAATTAATTTATATTTATAACTTAATTCTCTACACTTATATATTTTGGATAATAGCCAAATTTGGCTATGTATTAACTGACCAATCATGAGTTTTTCTACAAAAAAATCCTACAATAAATGGCCATTTTGACTACTGTAAGAATTCTGTAATAGGTATACTTTTAATTTTTTTTTTAAAACTCCTTGTTGTGAATACTCATTATTCAAAAGTACCTCCTCGGAAGTTCCGCTGTCAGCACTTTTCAAACTCCTTGTTAGATCCGCTTTTCGTTTGATGAAAGGACATGAGGCGAAAGGAAGCATAAAAGAAGCAAAAAGATGAAAATATGTTGAACGAAAATTCTATGGAGATTTTTATGTAGGTGAAGGCTTGGTCGATAGTACCTTTCGGATTTTCGGGCCCTTGACCTACCGGCCTCGGGTGGGGCCTCAAATCCTGAAGGCACTACTGGTGAAACCTTCTCCTGTACAAAAAAAAGATTCTTGGTCTCCACTGCAAATAGCACCCAAGTTTGGGCAATGTGTTTTGTTAGTAGTGTTGCAGCCTTTCATTGTACCTCCAGTTATTACATAATTTCATATGCACACAGCAATTCAATGTTATTGTTTTTTGGATGTTGCTGAAGTAGATTTGTAATCAATGTTGCTACTTAACAAGCTTGAGATCTTTGTGCAACCCAGTGAATCGTAGTTGCAAACCTGCAAGTTTTGTATCATCAGTGCTATGGTTGGAGAGTTTGTAAGAATAGTTTGTTTTGGAGACGCATATAATTATCTTCTGTGCTAGATATCATTTGTCAATTTGGTGTAGTTGAATTAGTTGGAATCAATTTGTTGTAAGCAATGCAACAAACCATGATTACATCCAATGAAGTGGATAAAATCAGTTTTACTGCAGACGTGCTGGTTTTGATGCGAAGTTTGACGAACATTCCTTATTCGAAAGAAATTCATGACATTTTGTTGGAGAAGGTAAAAGGTACGCAAGTGGAGATTGAGCTTCGAGAAGCAATAGAGTTTGATTTGCTTCGTATCACCCCTTTGGTGGAATGTCGTTCCAAACTTTCTGACAAATTAATGAAAGAAAATGGAGCAACTAAAGTGCTTGAGCTTGCTTCTGGTCTTAGTCCACGAGGTTTTAAATGGACTGAGAATCCACAGATCACATACGTTGAATTTGATTTACCACACAAAATCAAAGAAAAGCGCCAAATTGTGGAAGAGCTTATTTCTCAATTGAAGATGAATTCACATCCCAATCTTTACTTTGAGGCAGGAGATGTACTTCATCGTGAAGATATGATTGCAGCAACTTCACACTTTCAAACAAGCGATGGTCCAATTGTCATCGTCAATGAAGGACTTCTTGGGTACCTTACTCACGAACAAAAAAAGATAATGGCTGAAAACATCAAATATTTGCTAAGTCGTTTGGGTGGATGTTGGATCACCACAGATATTAATTTTCCATCTATTGATCAATCTGATCCATTTTCTCAACTCCATACCAATGAAGTTATCAATGATTATTGCCAATTCAAAGGGATTCAAACATATCCATTTGAAAGTGTTGTTTTTGCAAAAAGCTTTTTTGAAAAGCTTGGGTTCTTTGTTGAACAACGTTGTTTTAGAGAAGTTCTCATTGAAATGGTGGCTCCATATCATAGAAACGTATCTAAAGATGAACTTGAAATTGAGGTAGGGTCTGGTATATCGGTTGTGATGAGATGCAAGTTTACTTTGTAAAATTCCAAATCCTAATTTTATTATAAAACATTATTGGTATTCTATGTTCTTATTAGTAAGTCTTATGTTTCTTTGTATTTACAATATTTTTGCATCTATGTTTTTATTTTATGAGGGTGCATAGATTATCATTGTTTTATGTAATGTTATAAGTTTTCAACTACGAGTTTTTATATTCTTCAAGCATTTGTCACACCATTTTTTTAAAAAGCCTTTTATCAAATCAAAGAAAACAAAATGATTATTCCACATCTTGAGTTGTCATTCACATCAAGTTTCCCATGTGAGAATTTAATTTCAATGTCAAAAATTTCTTTATGCAGAGTTTATCTTGTAGTTTTCCTATCAACTTTCCATTATGAAGCAATTTTTTTATGAAGTTCCCTTCTTAAACAAAGATTTCTACTTTTCATTTTTCAATGGGTTTTCAACAATTTATTTAGATCAACTTTGTGATTTCTTACCATTTTAAACCATTTTCCAAGATTATGGGGCTTTTTAATTCATGACGACAAGTTTGTAGATACTCCTTTTGGTTGTGGTGTTCTACAACTATAAGCATGTCAACTTGTGACACATGAGTCTATGTGGTTGTAGACTATTCAAGTGAACTTGGAGCTTTTCATGTCATATTTCAATGTAAAGATTTGGTAGAATTTTCTAGTGTATGTAGACAACGTGTTATTATATACAATTTCTCGTCCATGTCACATAGGTTTACAAGCAAGGACTAAGTTTGCATTTAAATCTTATCCTTTTCACAAGGTTTTTATATTTATGTTGCAATAAGGTTTTTGTATGTAAAGGATATATTGTAACAATGAATGCATATTTTAATAGGGTTTATGTGTATTCAAGTATCTTCCAAAATCATGGCAATCTTTGTTTTATTTTAAAAAGCATTGAAGTGATTGGCTACTAAACTCAAGTATATGTTTACTAATAAGCATCTCAAATTTGTGCTATGGCATTTTAACATGGGTGATGTGCTTATTGATGGACATAGTTCAAGTGACACAATTAGTGACTTCAAACTTGTTTTTATTTGCTTGATTGGTGTTGATCAATTTTATGAATTTTTTATTTTACAAGATGTTAATGTTATTTATGGTCTAAATTTTCATATAGGATTTTGCAAACTTGGAAGAGGTGGTGCAATTGTAAATTTGGGTACATCTTTATTGGCTAAACCAATAATCAACATTTTAAGCATATTAGGTAGTATCACTCTTTAAAACAATTTTTACATTTTTTTTACTTGTATTTTTTTGAAATAAGATGATAGCATCATAAAAGTTCATACAAACATCTAGAATGATATGTCAATGGTAAATGAATGTTAATAAAATGCAATGTCACATTACATTCACACATGCATTATTAGCCAACCCAAAATGTGAGATAACATCCTTGTTGTCACCTAGTGGTAAATTTCAATGGTAAAGGAGTCAATATTAGTTTACAAAATATTTAGAAAAAACATAAAATTTTAGATATCAAATTATGGTAACTTAAAACACCCAAAAATAATTACGAATAAGTTGGTGGTAACATAATTTCATTATCCTTTTTCATTGTGTTCTATATATTTTATCATACATCATGTGTCACAACCCCACTTTGAGGCAAGTGTGAGGATGAAACTCACACTCCCAGAAGTGAGAACTTGGAGTCCTCCAAGACTCCCGCAACTTTAGAGCTCGATTGCAGAGGTCAAAACACCTTGCCTTGAAGTGTTTTTCATACCATTGGAAAGCTCTTGAAGTGTGAATGTCGAAAATGGCCTCGTATGAACCATTCGGACATCTGTAGCACAAGTTATGGTCGAAAGAAGGGTCGGGAGTCAAACTGGCAGTTTGACTCCCGACCACTAAAAGTCGAGAATCGACCCGACCCCAGTGTGCGTAGGTGGAGTGCAACACACCGTTAGAAAGATCTTGAGGAGAGCTACAAGTTTGCTTTAGACCTCATCCCAATCTGAGGTCTGAGCCAGGAATTATGAACTCTCAAAGTCCCGGGAGTCTAAAACTGAGATAGTTTCGGGACTCCTCCTTGGGAGTCTCGGGCATAAAAACCATTTGGATGCGGGTGCGGCGGAGCAACGCAGAGAATACTACATGGGGGAAGGTGGTGGCTTCCCCCGAGTCTAAGCCGTGGTGAATCAAGTGAGTCCGTGTTGCCCGTGGCTTGTCCCAACACCAAGGGTGTTTCCGAAGGTGAACTAACCCCTTTGTGGTTGGTTTTGATGCAGGACCGAATAACTAAATAGTTGGCCCTTTTCATAGTCTAATCCCGGAGCTTTCAACACGCCCTTTTCACCCCCCTTTAATGCTGGAAGCTGGGAGCGGCACCAAGTTCCAACTACTTTCGCTCTTTAACATAGTTGGACCCTTTTTGGGTCTAACAAAGAACTTGGGGGCGCGTCATCATGTTCTCCATTATTTTTGCACAATAACAACCTCATTGATAAAGAGCCAATCATGTGCATAGAAAGAGGTCATATGCATATAGAAGCATTCTAGATAGATCGTTGGGTGCAAACACAATAAAAGCAACCACATGGTGTGTGGACAATGCTTTAAATTATAATTTTATATCTTTCAAAAATCACAAGAGGAGCATAATAAATTGGATTGTTAATTTATTTTCCTTTTAAAATCCCATCATAAAGTTTCGTTGTTCAAAACTTGATGCAAATTGATGATGTTTCCAAAGTCCCTTTGCATATTCAACACAACCATGGACAATGGTTTTGTTTTTCAAATGTCCTTTTTGTTTATCAAATGTGCACTATTCCTTTTCCAAATTGGAAAGGATTTTAAAACTAATGATTATAAAAACAATAGCACTTGAAATTGGTAAAATTCACTATAAATGCATTTGAACATATTTGTTTAAAACATGGATGAATTATATATAAATGATACTAGGACCAAGATATAATAAAAAATAATTATATTCAAAACATAGTTGTAAATTACATATGAAAAATGCAAAAATAAAGAAAATCAACCAACACAAGAATGCCATGTGTCAAATGTAATCCATGGAAATGACTTTAACCTTCAGTCCTTTTATTGTGTTTGCGCCCCCTTGTCACAACAAACACCAAGATTTTTCTAAAGTTCATTGTTCTCGCTTCATAGAAAATTTGTAATGTAAATTGTTATTCCTATTGTAGGGAACACATTCACAATGGAACTGCAAGAAATGTGAACAATATAAAAGTTGATGCATGCCAAAGAACACTTGGCAAAAAATTGCAAGAGACGTGGATAATAAAATAGTCGACACATAACAAAAGAAGATGAAAAAAAATGTTTTTCTTAAGAAGCTTGATGAAAAAAATATTTTCTTCAGAACAAGATGTCTAATGGCACCAAATGTCAATCCACTTTTTGAGTGATATGAATAAATGGTAGGTGGAAAGTTGAAAACATGGTAAATATATACCCAAAAAATAGTTATTTTCAAAGTAGTCAAAAAATGGTCCCATTTTTAACACAAGTAGAAGAAAGTAGATTGAAAATAACTTTAAATAACATAATAAAAGCATGGTGTTTTTTTTTGAATTTATAGTGAAGTGACTACAAAATTTGAAAAACTTTGGCACAATAAAAGTAAATAAAAAATATGCTTGAAAATGACTAGTCAAATTGGGTTTAAACCTACTCTTCCATTAGAAGTTTGATGTATTCTACTACAATATTTAAATGTTAAAAATTTACAAGTACATTTTAACTCTACATCTATTTTCACCTACTCGTACAAGTTTGGACAACCTAAAAAGTAGGAAATATATATAATTATTTCTCAAAATTATATTTGAATGCATATTACGTATGTGATTAGTCAACACCATTCTAATAAAATTAAAGATTATCCTCATGTTGATCACTAAATTAAAAAACATTTCCATTTTCAATACATTAAAACTTGTTTATAGTTTTTTTTTTTTTTTTTTTTTGACAAGGGGCAGAAAATTGTCTATTTTACCATGCTTGGACCTAAGAAACAATGATTTCATAATGGTAAAACACCAAGACATTTAGGTCTAAATTGATAATGTTTATTGGTAGTGATAAATTAATGACTATTTGCTAGTAGATAATGCCACATAACACTTTGCTAACAAACCCAATGTTAGCAAACTAACACCAAGTTTGAATGGACTTGTATATATGTGACCAACCAACCTCAATGTAAAGTTCAATTTAGCATAAAAATTTGGGATGTGGATAATTATGTGTTGGATATGTATTTATTTGTCACATGTAAAGAAAAAAAAAATTGTATGCACCTTCAATTTCATGTATTTGAAACACATTGATGAATTAGTGTGTCCATGTACATTAATAGGACCCACATGATGCATAACTAATGTTTAATTTTTCAGGTTTTAATGTAAAAAAAATACTAATATTGCAATTCATTAATGTGTTTACATGACAATGTTTCTAGTATATTATGAAGAAATGTGGAATGATTTGGAACAAATCTAATGAAGATAGAATATTCAAAAACATTCATTAATATTATCACTAATGCTTAAAAGACATAGTAAGGACTCCTTTTTTGGGGAGATTCTTAAACATACCTTTGTACATGCTAATATAATGCAACATTATTTTAGGTCATATTTTTTTCTTAATAATTTTTTTCAACTTATGAAATGGAACATTCCTAGGATATTTTAGGATAATTACACACCTAAGTGGACGGGTGCGGCTCATGTTAATGTGGAGGCACTTGAATACAAATAGATAACATTGCCAAAAGTTGGATTTTAAATTAAAAATCCAGATTAGAATGTGTCAAATGTGGATGAACATAGTCATGGGAACAAACTTTGTGTTTGGTATCTTTAGCTCCTTTGATTATGTATGCGCACCTATATGGGATAACCTCTAGTGGTGTTGAATGCATGTTGCATCAAAAAAAAAAAGGTCGTGTTATCGCCTTTTGGTTTACTTTTACTTTGAATTGGCATCTAGGTGGTTGTGACCTCACTAATCCCACCATAATGAAATGATAGCCACTTTAATGATTCCCTTGTCCTAAAAAGAAAATAGAACACCAATTGCACCCATAAATGAAATTAAATGGGCCTTTTCATTTAATATGTTACCTAGTCTCATTAGTTGTTAGGATTTCTTTTTCCTGGTTGTGTTTCTCCCCAAATTTCTCATGTAGTAATACCCCATTCCATGCACTTGGGACCTTATCAAGAAGAAATGTATTCCAAGCTAGATATCAAATATTTACCATGTATTTATTTATAGGGTGTTTTGTTGACTTTGTAATAACTAAATGGGGGGTGTTTCCCAAGTTCAACTCTTTTTTTAATTATGTGAGCCATCGTAGGAAATATCTAAACCTTAGGAGAATCTCCAAATAAAAGTTTCTATTTCTCTCAATATAGAAATATGAAGTGCTTCCCTTTTGGCCCCACCTCTATAGGTGAAAAAATGACAATTATGAGCAAAGTATATGGGATAAAAGTGTGGTGCTTTAAGTGGGGACACTCTTGTTTGAGTTTGCAAAATATGTGAATAAAAACAAAAGGTGCCATATCTTGGTTGTTGGGTAAATTTTATAATTTAATTAGGTATTAATAATGTCACATTTACTATGAAAATTAAATATGTATAATTAATGTAAGGTATGTGTTAATCCTTGGTATTAAGGGGGAAAATAGAAATATATATATATTAAAAATTAAAAGTATTAAAAGTTGTTAATTATAAGTTCAATTAGTATGTTAGTAAGTGAGTTATTATTAATAAGTTTAAATAACTAATTAATTAATTAATTGTTATAAATGAACTAATAATGTAACTAAACATAAGGAAGAGAATGATGATTGGATTATATATGAATTTAAAGGTGGCAATGATCATGTAAACCATACATGTGGATTATATGAATGAGGTGTATATCAAATGTTCTTTCTAAATTCATGACCTTTAGTATTTTTCCATCCCAAAATCTCATATGTTTAAGTTATAATGGAAATTGTTACATGCTTACTTAAACATTTCTAGTTCCATGGTTCGTAAAACTAAAAATTTAAATGAATATAAGGTATTGAAATTGGATGGGAAAAAAATGTAAATAAATATAAGGTGGTTGAAATATGTGCATTTAAAAAAATTAAATAATAATAAGGTGGGGAGAAAAAAAATTCCCTCACTTAATCCCCCGCCCCAAAATGCTTAATTGATGCAAGTAGTTTGGAAATTTAACACTAGGTGTCTCTTGCAAGGTGGGGCTATTGGGAACTTGGGTAATCATTTGGGAACTTGATGGGAACAAAAATAACCAACACCACACCCACATTTGGAGGCCACTTATGTTACACTTTACTTGCCATACATTTTCATCATGGTGATCAATTCTAAATGTGTAAAGACCTCTTTTGATTTTCTTAATGTATTTGGAAAACACTTTCCTTTTTTATTTAATGAAAAAATTCACTCCTACAAGCATTTCATTTCACAAAAATTGATATTTTTATTTTGATTGTGATACTTGGCATGTACCGATAAGATATCACAAGATTTTTAAAAAAAATGTGAAGTCATTCTTTACACCTAGTGAAGCACATGGGCAAAGACATTACCAAAATCTAGCAATGTTCAATTTTCGTTGCACATGAGCCTTTAATTTGACTTATGCCCTCATCATGTTGTGTTCAATTACCTTACAGATAATGATATGGTACAATACATTTCAAAACCACTCCAAAAATAAACCTCAAGTTCATCATGCAATGACTTTGCCTTTCATGGGAGGTTCAAAGTTCAAACAAATTATTTCCCTTTTAAATTTAAAGCTTCTCATCAAGATACATGGATTGTTATGGAACAAGTCCATTCATCATATGCACATATAACATTTCAGATGTCACTTGCACATGTGGTCAAAGTGTGAATCAAAATTATATGTTGAAATCTTGCTCCAATGTTTAATCTATTGCCTATGAGTAGATCCGACAAAAGAGCAAATTTCAATGACGTACCTATTTATGATGTAAAAAAATTCTTATTTATATTTTGTAGTCATGGGGAATTAATGTTTTCTTTTTCAATGTAGCTCAACTAACTTCTCCAACTTATACTAGGTCTTGGGCAAGTGGCACCAACAACATGATAAAGTCAATCAATAGGCTACATTCCGCATGATCTTATGGTTATTCCATGTTGAAACATGTGAATGCAAGGTGGCTATTGCCATTTTTGTAGGATGCAGGTAGGATGCAATTAGGTTATCGATTAAGGTGAAAATTTGGCTAGACAATGTTGATTATGGATAGAAAATTGGTGACTTGCATGCCTTGAAGGGGGTGTTTGAGCCCCGTTTTTTAACTTTATTATGCCTTATTATAATTAAAGGGTGATTTGCATTCCACAAAACCATTACAAGTTCAAAATATGCAAAGAAATCATAAATATACAACAAGATGCCTTCAAGGGGAATTGAGTCCCAATCCATGAATGGATTCTACCTAATTGGAGTTGAAGGTGTCCTAAAAATTATAGCCACACATAAGACATAAATCAAAATGCCATAAAACCACATACCCATAAGATGCAAATAGACATGCACAAGAATACATTTTGATGCCTTCAAGGGGGATTGAACCCCAATTTATAATTGCATTATGCCCAATTGTAGTTGAAGGTTACTTATAAGCCAACGAATGACTGTAACAAACAATGTACCTTACTTTTGAACAAAAGAAAATAATGGTTGAAAACATCAAGTGTTTATTAAATTGTTTGGGCAAATGTTGGATCATTACAAATATTAATTTTCCATCTATTGATCAATCTAATCCATTTTTTTGATTTCATCCCAATAAAACTCTCAAAGATTATGTCCAATTTAAAGGATTTCAAACATATCCATTTGAAAGTGTTGTTTTTGCAAAAAGGTATTTTTTTAAGAGCTTGAATTCATTGTTAAACAATGTTATTTTGGAAAGTTTTCCCTAAAATGGTTGTTCCATATCATAAAAACATATATAAAGATAAGATTGAAAATGAAGTAGGCTCCCGTATATCATTTGCGATGAGATGCAAATCTACTTTGTATAGTTCCAAATCTTAAATGTTTTTATAAAACATTATTGTTGTTCTATGTTTTTATTATTAAGTTGTTGTGCACTACTATGTCGGCACCTATAACCATTGTTGTTACCACATTCACAACACATAACATAGAAATGCCTTGAATGATACACCACATCCAAACACCTAATCTAGTTTGAGATTAACTAATTAGCTTCACTGACCCAATCTCTCCCTAACTAACTAGAACCTAACTAAGTAATTAAACTAACACACCTGACAAAGTCTTATGTTTCTTTTATATTTACAATATTTTTGCATCTATATTGCTAGGTTATGATTGTGCATAGAATATCATTGTTTTGTGCGATGTTATAATTTTTCAAATACAAGTTTTTATGGTTTTCAAACATTTGTTACACCATTCATTTTGAAAAGCTTCAACATAACTTTTGTTCTTTTTTTCAGGTTTGCAACAATTCAAAGAATTTTGCATTTGCCTTTTATCAAATGAATGAGAACACAATGATTACTTCACATCTTGACTCATCCTTCACATCAAGTTTCCAATGTGAGGTTTTGAATTCAATGTCAAGTTTTTTAATGAGGAGTTTATTTCTAATTTCCCATCAACTTCCCCCCATGAAACAACTTTTTTATGAATTTCCCCTTTTTTCATGTTTTACACAATTTTCCATAATTTTATTTGGATCATCTTTGTGAGTTCTTACCAATGTTGTCTGGTTATCACATTTTAGGCCTATCCTATGGATACCAATAGAATATATTTTCACTTTTTAAAGAAGAAGGATACATATTTCAAAAAAACCTAAAATCTGCTACACGATCTAATTACACATTATTTTACTTTCTACAAAATTTGCCGGTTATGAATATGCTAGTTTTCAATGTTCACAAAATTATAGATATGCACAAAGGTTATGCATATCAATTTTTTGATTTTATTACCTACAAAACAACCTAGAATTGATGTGTGTGTTGTGTGCCCCTAGTATACAGTCAAAGAAAGCAATGATCAACTACAAAGTGCAAAACACTTGATTGTGCTCCTGCTTTTATGAACCCTAATTTCTAAAACCCTAATTCCTAACACCTAAACCCTAATGCATATCTGGATTGTCAAAACGTGACCTCCAAGGATATTTATTCTATCTAGATGCGCCAGTTTGAATAAGGTTATGTATAATGAAACTATGGTGTTGGGTATTTTGGCGGTTATGTATAAGGTTGGATATCAAATTGAGCCGAAAATCCAGATATGTAATACACGTATCCAACCACTATCCGGATGCATATCCATTTTTTTCTATATAACCGGACAACACTGGTTCTTAGCATTCAAAATCATTTGCCAAGATTTTGTGCTCTTTATTCTTGGCAACAAGTTTGTAAATAGTCCTTTTGATTGCAATGTTCTACAACCATAAGCATGTCAAGTTGTCACATGAGTCTATGTGGTTGTAGATGATTCAACTAATCTTGGAGCTTTTTATGTTATATTTCAATGTAAAGACTTGGTAGAATTTTTCTATTGTATGTGGACAACACGTTGTAGACAATTTCTCTTCCATAGCTAGGCTACCACTAGTACCTAGGTACCTCCTTTCTCAACCTAGCTACCTACCTTTCTTGTCCTACTTACATTTATTTAGTACCTATCTACCTACACTATAATTTTATTTTTGAAAATAAATTATTTTAATTTGACTAGTCAAATGATTCATTACTTCGTAAGTCAACATGACCAATCAAAAATGACCACCCAATCACAATGGACATGTTAAGATTAACTTGTCCAAAGTGATGAAAGGTTTTTTTCATGGCCATTTAAATGGGGTCTCTTTTTTAACTAAAATTTTTGGTGAAAGAAATTTGATTTTCTACAAGGGTGTTATATGTAAGGATGGATGAATCCCACATAATCAAGAATGCGTATAATGGAAAATTGAAATGTAGTAGGTTGTAGGAAAGGTGTTAAGGCCTCGCATTGGCAAAGGCTTGGAACCTTTAACTCTTGTACCTACAATGTTTTTTTTCATTTTGTAAATGTAACATGTGTGGCCATCATCCTACAAGAGATTTAACTTGGGTGGAATTGATCCCATAAATGATTTAGCTTTAATGATGACAAGTTTTGTGAAAACCATAAAAATAATTTAAAAACTAGTAGAAAAAATTGCCTTAAACAATAAAAATTCAACAAAACTTCCTTTGTGATCAAATACAACCGAAGGCACCTTAAACTCATGTTGGACCATAAGTGGTGAATTTGAGATTTAGATTGTTATTGTGGTGGGTGTGGCTACTAGTCATAGGTAAAATTTTCCACCAATTTGCTAGAAGAAAAAATGTTGCCAATGCAATCATTAATGTGAACCAAAGCAAGTGTAACAAATGTTTGTTTTTTTCATGTTTTCATGTCAAAAATATACTAATGTTACAAGATTTTAATATGTTTACATCTTAAAGTTTTTAATATCTTTTTAGGGGAACGATGTTTAAAAACAATTCAAATGATTTTAGTAAGTATGAAGTGTTAAAAGCATTTTAGAAAAAATGTAACTAGCATTTTTTATGGTTTTTTTCATTTAAAAAAAGAAGATTTGAGGTGCTTTCAAAATGATATAACCCCAAAACCTCAAAACCTTAATTCTAAAATGTAAACCCTAAACCTAAACCTTTCAAACTAACCATTTAAATTTAAATATCAAACCATACCTTAAAATATAAATCTTAAAACAAAACCCCTAAAAATTTGATTAAAGTTAACCCTAAAACCCAAACTCAAAAAAATAACAATTCAAAATTAACCCTTAATTTTTTTTAAAACCCTAAAACTAAAGTTTTCAAACACAAAATTATAGAACTTAGACCTAAAACAAACTAATAGCCTTAGAACTTCTAAATACTTTTGATCTCTACACCTAACTACAATAGCCTTCAATTCCCTTACAATTTGAATTGGTCCTTTACTCATCTTTAGTTCGAAGATTTCATCCTCAATTGGGTTAAATTTAAAATACTCCAAAATATGGCAAGAAATAATAAATAATGAGTTAAATAGGATTGTAATCAGGTGTTAGTTTTGAGGATAACTTTATAAAAAAAAACTTGTAAAGTGGTTCTAGCTAAAAACCTACATTGCTAGTTTAGTGAAAACTAGTGGCAATACCCAAAATTGGAATTGTTAGTTTTGAACTACAAAAAGATAGGTGACAAAACTGAAAAAAAACCTCTTCAACTGGAGGTCAAAGTAGTTTGGTCGCTAGAGTTCATAGTTTTCACCTTATGTGAAGACCAACATACGTAGGTGGGTAGGTACCCTAGGTCAATCTTTGATTGAAGTAGATAGACCTCTTAGGTAGGCACAAGGTCTCTAGGTATATTAAAAGAAAGAAAATAGAATCATAAATTTGGAAACTCTTCCTACTTTTGAGTTTTGGGTTCCAATTTAGAAGACTTTAAAAATAGCGACAAAGTGGGGGTGAGATGGTCAAGTGAGCATGAAAAGGGGGTGTAAAATTGGATGCAAGTTTATGGATATGATTAATATATGTGGGTTTATAATCATGCCCATTTAGTCACATTCTTGTTTTGTCACATATTTTTTTGGGTAACCATCTATTTTAGTAAGAAATATTATTCTTTAGAATCAGTATCACATTCATTAATAACAGAAAATATTTGTAAAGCTTTCTTTGTAAATGTGATTATAATACGAAAAATTGAGGTCCAATATCAATATTTTGTAAATTGTACTTCTATTTGGTAATGTTAATGTTGTTTTGTGTTCAAATTGTGCAAACTAACAACAATGAATTCAGTTAAAAAGAGAAAAAAAACAATCGTTTAATGTAGACAAGGAAAAGAACATGAACTTGCCAAAAAACAAAAAATCTTAATTGAACAAATCTTGTTGACAAATACACAAGCTAGTAGTTAAAAAGCTCAAACTTAATGTAAATTATTACATTAAAACAAGTAGAAGTCATAACCTTCTTCAAGTCTAATAATGCATAATAAAGTTTAGAATAACACATGTAGAAAATTTAAATAATTAACACCTTTATTCTAACATACATGGCTTGTTTTGTATGATTTTTTTGGCCTATAATCACAATTTTGTAAGGGTTTATACAATATGTGACTATACACATTTAAATCACAATTCATTAGCATGACCAAAAATAAAAAGGACACCAAGGGCTTTTAAAGGGGGTTTGCGGTGCTAAGCTAAATGGTTTTGGTTTCCATTTTAGACATCATCTTCTGGGAAGTCCCTTGGGAAGATAACTTCTTCATTGGAGTACCCACTTGAAGCAACAAATAAATAAATAAATAAATAAATACCCCACCTAACTCCACCTTTGTTCGGTGGTGGCCCTTGTTGCACTATACATACATTGTGTCTTCCAATAGAGGCGCAAGGAAGAATTCAAGGGATTCATCCCTTGATATTACATATAGTAAAGGACATCGTGGACAAAATGAAACTTTCCATTCATCCATTCATTCGTCCTGTCATCCATGCATGGATGGCATCATACAGGGAAACAAACCTTGGTAGAAATAAATAACCCTCCCTCTACGCATGTGTCGTTATCTAGGAAAGGCATGCCTGGCCCCAAGGGGGTCTGATATTAATATCAGACCAAAAGGGCTAACTACACCTTAACGTGCACCTAGAAAACCTGAAAATTTTCACTATTAAAAACACTGGAAAAAATAACCATTGCAACTGCCATCCCGGCACCAATAGCCACGGCAACTTTCCACAACACCCATGGGTCCTTTTTTTTTCAAAAGAAAAAAATTCACCTCCAGGACCACCCTTTGTTTGACCTCTCATGTGAAGAAAATTTAAACTTAAAAATAAAGGTCCCATAGGTGTTGGTTGTGGAGGTTGCTTGGCTATGGGGGCAAGTGGCAGCAGTTGCCATGGCTATTCTGGCCAGGGCATTTAATAGTGGTGACCCAAACTATGTTTACCCTTCATGTAAGGTAAATGCTTGAGAGCATGCCCAAGGGTAACCACCTAAAAGTATTTAGCACATCTAGTGTGCATTGTTTAATTTCTCCCCCCTTCCCACTAATGAACTTCAAAAATTGGACTTTGCAAAGTCATTGATGGTGCATTCACACTTGATGCTAAGTTAGTGTTAAATGGAAATCTAGGTGGAATCCTAGGTGGCACCCAATGTCAAATGGGATAGCATAATGCTAAGTGAATGTTAGCTTAACATAAAATTTTCACGATAAATAAGTTTAGTCCTAAATGACTAGCATGATGTTAAGGGATTCAACACTAGAGTCCCTAACACCATGTGTGAATGCACCTTGACTACCGTACCTATTTAAATAATGAAACTATGGTACTACCTTTTCAAGTTCGGCATTAATGTGTCAAAGAATTAATATAATTTGAAGATTCTTATTGGGCGCTTGATTTTCTGATTTTGAAAATTTTGGCATGTAAGGATTAAATTCAATAACAATATTAATGTTTTCATTAGTTTGTAGTTGTAATTTTGTAATATGTATCGTCAAATACACACACACCTGTGCATTAGGCATGAGGTTCAAATTAGTGTATCTATCAAGGTAGGATGTTTGTCATGTTGAGATCCCCCAAATCACATTGCACCACCCTCCATTGGGCTCTTCATACCATCACAAAGTCTTCCACAAATAACTATACATTACAAAACTTTCCTCATGTTTTGACCTATGGTGCAAAAGTTATTCAATATTGTAGGATTTTGTCATTGAAAATTCAATAAAATGAAAACTCATTTTTTGGGGGAAATTCAAGTGGTTTTGGTATTGTTAAAAAGGCCTAAATACATAGAATCTTAAGGAGGTGATTTTGATAATTTTTAGGCCTAAGGTGTTAGAGATATTGAATTTTCTGTAATCTTTGTCTTGGCAAATTCAATAAAAGTTCCACAAAATAAAAACTAAAAATTTACAATTCACACTTGAACCAACAACATTGGCCATGGCTAATAGTTATAAACATACTTGCATTCCAATTACCTCATCTACTATATGAAATTCTTTGCATGACATATATTATGCAGTTGAATGGCTTGTGTCTGCTATCATCACAAGAATATACATCACAAAGCTGTTCAAACAAGGTCCTGTTCACACATGAGAAAACACAGAAGAATTTGTTCCTTCACACCTAAATCCAAAATTCTTTGGTAGGGGAAAGAAAAATAGGGCTGAACAAACACAAAAAGTTAGTGAGCGAGTGGTATTGCAATTCATGACAGACTCTCCAATCCCATGAGCATTGTTGGATTGTGAGTCTACAAATTGCAGAAGAATCAGGCTACACACATTACATGAAAATGTTTTTGCAATCACTCCAAGACACCACCAAATGTGAGAGGGAGTTGCATCTCATGAACCTTAGATTTGTCTCCAAAATTAAGAGCTACAGCTTTCATCTCTATACTGTTGTGCCCAAAGTACATGGAGACACTGACTTCAGGTTTCGCATTTGTTTCTCCACTGACGTTAGAAATGTCTATCACCAACTCACCTTCCTTTTCAGCTGATCCTCCCTTTGTGTATCTTGGGGAGACATCATCAAAGCTGTAGAGTACAAGGCGCATCACCTTCTGTCTAGGGTACAATCCCACATGCGTCTTGGTGACACAATGATCAACTACTACCTGACTTCCCTTCTGCACATAAATGGAGAATCGGTTCTCACACTTCTTCATGTTACCTACCTGGGTACAGTACTAAGCAGGATCTCCTTCCTCAAAAGCTTTGCAGGTCTCAACTCCATAGGTTTTTCTTGCAATTCTAGAAATGATTGTTCCAGGGTTCATTGCCAGTGCTACTGCACCCTAACAAAAATAGTTGTGCAACGATGTCTTCCACAATCTTCAAATCCATAATGAATTCGAGGATATCACCACTCGTGTCGATGAAACGTTCGATTGAAACATATTTCATTGTTTCAAAAAACTCCATTTTTTCTTCCTTGCTAGCTTTTTTGTATTTTTCCCATTCAACAGGGTGTTGACTGCTATTATGTTTTTCATAGTTTTCCTTGCAGAAAGGGGCCGAGTAGTACTTGGTGTTCTCCGTCCGCTAGCGTTTGGCCCTTGGCTGTTCTGCACGTTTGAAGCACACACAAAAACAACACATCACTAAAATGACTAAGGACTTCGTGTCATGATTGATGATTAGCAAACCAAACTCAAGAGCGTGAGGGAGCTGGAATGGTGTTTTACGCGACATGGAACGTTAGGTATGATGAGAACACCTCCAATGACACGTTTGCGCAGTGTTTGCGGACAAAACATTCACTTTTTATTTTCGGCATCTAGGAAACCTTATATTATTTGAATGTGGAGTCTAAAAATAGAATGCCACATTTTAGGAAGCCTCCGTTATATGCATTTCAGGAAAGCCCTTATTATAAAATTGTCCAATTTGAGGCCATTACACCATAAAGATATGATAGACCTATTGAAAGTAGGGAAGATTTGAAGATAAACAAAATGATCCTTTGCAAAATGGGGAATTTTTCCCAAAAAAAAAATTTACTTGCTTTGCAAAGGAATAACTACAATCTACAGTAAAACTTCAATTAACATTACAAATTTATAGCAAATTTTTTATGATTTAGAAACATGTTTACCTTTTTCATCATCTTCATTTTGAAATCATTTTCAACATTAGACCGAAGCTCCCTTATTGCTAGCCATTGTGACACACCCTCGTAGACTTCTTAAGTGTATTGGTGATAGACTTTTGATTCTACAACATTGGAATTCTATAAACCTAGTGCATACTCCTTAGCTTTTCATTTGTAATACACCAAATGCAAGAGCTTTAAGATGAATGATTAGGATAGACAAACATGCTTCACATGCAACTCTCAATTACACCAACTACACAAACAAAGAAAAATAGTGATTAATGCAGCTTTAAGCTAAAACTAGATCACAAATTTAGCACATATTTACATCGACCCAACTTTGACCCAAAATGTTAAAAGAAACAATACCTAATATATATCTTATGCCCCCATAAGGCTACATGCAAATGGTATTTTTTCAAAATTCTCAAATTCCTCATCTCATAAACCTTAAAATTGCATTTCATGAACCCTAGATTGCATCTCATGTTACAAATTTGTGAGACTTGTGTAACAATTAAATCAAGGCTGTTTTTCACCACCAGATTGAAGATTGCTCTCATCTTTGAATGGGAAAACTCAATTTCATCATATTTCTTGTGTCCCATGGGGCTATATCCAAATGATATTTTTTCAAATTTCTCAAATCCTCCCATGATCGGAACACATTGATGTCTTGAAACTTTTAAGGATCATAACCATTAAGAAAGATATTTGTTTCAAACATTGTATGCCGTTATCTTATAACCATTAGAAATTTCCAACATTTTGTCAAACTCTTCAATTACACATGATTTCTTCTTCCAAATCCCATTTTGAGTGGTTGAAATTATTTTTGACATTTTTTGGTCATTACCTTCAAAACATCATAACTATATTGGATAAAGTTTTTTCTAGTAATGCAAGCCCACTATCTTCTAATTTTCATTTGGGTATTTTCAATTATATAAAGGTCAAGCAATTTCAACATGTTTTGAACATTCAAACCTCATTCTAGATAGTTCAAACTTTGACAAAGTCCCAACTTTTTGTTTCAAAATGCAATTGAAAGGGTCTTGGGAGTTTTCACCCCATCTCACACACTTCCCACTTGATGCACAAAGTTCCATCCACTTCATTTAATTTGTCCTATGCCAAAGTTTTCTTTCATTATGCCAAAACATGATAGCATCCATGATTAGAACATTATGTGACTAATCATCTGTTCATGGGGGACATGTACTTGTGCATGTATCATTAGGACATTTTGTGATCGTAAATAAGATCGTTTGTATTTCAATCTATTAGTATGTTTCATAGGACTTCAGTTTTTGTTTCCATTGAAGTGCATGTGTTTTTTGTCTACTTCATGCAATTGAAAGGCATGTGTGAAACATGCCATTACATCCCCATATTTAAATGTTATTGCCATTTCAATCTAATTGTCATGAAAAGTTGAATATTTCATTTCAAGTTTCAAGAAACTACGTTGTTCAAATCAAGAAATTACAATTGATATCAGTCAACAAACTTTGAAATGTGTAACCCAAGATTTACTCTCATGCTTCTTTTGTTGCACAAGTGCTCAAAATTCAATTAATTTTTCTTTAACAACCTCAACCATGCATGGTGCATTTTTTAACCAAACATGTTTGTGTTGTCCTACACATCAATAGTTTATAATAAAAGAAATTTCATGTTATTTACTTGAGAAACATTTATAGAAATCTTCAAATATATGGTTGAGTTTGTAACTAATATTCTAGTCATAAAAAACATATGTGAAGTCATTAATGATAGTTTAATCAACATTTTATTTTATTTATTCTTACAAATTGGACCCAAACTTGAACAACATTATAATAATAAATATTATAAATTTATATAAATAATACAATATATTTTTTTCAAGTTTTTTTCATTATTTTTCATCTTATGAATTGTTGACATGTGTCACCAACTAAACTAGGTTAGAAACCTAATTTAAATGGTTAAATAAATCACCTAATCTACCTACTTAGGTTCACTTATGTAACCACCTAACATAGGTAATCTAAGTAGGTATGGAATATTCAGTCAATATTTCAATGTTGACCACAACAAATCTCATTGATGAAGTTTCATCCTTGTACCAAAAGATGAAGTTCAATTCTTTTACCACAAAGCCAACCCAATTGTTGTATAAATAATTTATTTTTTATTTTATTTAAACCATATTTCATTTAAACATTACTCAAAATCTCAAATTTGATAATTCATATTGTATTAATAATTTGTCCAAATCAGAAAACTGAAAATCTATTCACAAATTTTTTCAATAATGTACACTAATATATATATATATAATTCATTTAAAAAAAAAATTGTTATTGAATAACATTTTAATGACCATTCTTTGGAAAAAAAATGCAAACACATGATTTGTAAATGGAAAAACCGTTGTGGTTATAAAATTAATAAATAAAATATTTTTTTCATATTTTAAAAATTCATTTGATTTAAGAATTTATATTATACAAATTTTCTTCCAATATATCATGATTTTACGAATATAACTTTTCATTTAAACATTTGAGTTCATGTAATTTATCCACATAAAATATTTATAGATGGATCATAAATGTATATATATACTTTTAAAATATTATTCATATTAAATATGATATATAAATTTAATCTAAATATTTTTATTTCATTTTAATAATAATAGTAAATATTATATTTTTAACTAATTTTTTGAAATCTACTAATCAAATGCACCACTGACATATGACTATAATTTTTTTCCACATAGGATTTGAAATAATATCCTACTAGTGGGTACCCAGTGCATAATGCACCCGTCGAGCTCCCCCCCCCCCCCCCC
>Ga0209208_10000839_pt1 | contig 41737 bp, 30 predicted proteins | sample S1TSphfallax_3_FD_187694 | JGI IMG/M metagenome (GOLD analysis project Ga0209208, IMG submission 187694) | Host-associated microbial communities from peat moss isolated from Minnesota, USA - S1T2_Fd - Sphagnum fallax MG (SPAdes) (version 2) | ecosystem: Host-associated > Plants > Peat moss >... | reverse complement strand
CCCACGTGAGTAGCTCGCTCGCCGTGCCTATCGGCTGCTCCTCCTTCCCAAGCCCAAATCCACGATGGATTGTAACCGCAAACTGCACTGCAATGCACTGCCCGCGCGCATCATCTGTTGCCAAATTGCAGGCAGCCAAATCCCCATTGCGCTTCACGGGGGCGCAACAACCTCGCAGCGCTTCTTCTTCGTCGTCGCCTGATGTGGAAACCGCGCACCCGCGCAACCCGGCCGTCCGCGCGCCCGCCCGCCGCACGCGAATGGATGGAAGATTGAATTGGATGAGAACCGTGCACCACAGTGGATGTTGAATTGGACTGGATGAAAACCTCCACACGAATGGATGGATAATTGAAGTGGATGAAAGTTCCAATTTTAATTTTTATTCCATATAATCATCATTTTCACCACCATTCGAAGGAGTTTTTCCTTGATTTTTTTATTTAATATGAAAGAATTGGTGTTTTTAAAACTCATAATTTCAGTCATCCACAAGAAATTTTGCCTAAGTCTTAGGTTTCTTTTCTTTTCTCCTTCTCTTCCTTTTCCAAAGGAGAAAGACTAGCATAATTGTCATTATTTGATATCATTATTTCAAGTTCTTCTTCTCTTTTGGAATTTGTTTATTGGCTCCTTGTCTCAAGAAGAGAGTGGAAACCAATGTACGGTGGGAGAGGGAGAGGGTTTAATGCCGTCCGAATGGAGTGTAGCCAAAAATAAGTGCCCCCCTTGGACCTTATTTTGGGAACTTGAAATCAAGCACTAAGTTCAGTAACACCTTGCTTCAAAGGCGTTACCCCGCATAAAGGACTGGCAGAATTGTTTTGATTTTGTTCCCTGATACCCACTCCGTATCACAGCAAAAGAATTCAAAAACAGATGAGCCTTTTAAAAAGCAAATCTCAATGAGTGGACATTTCACCTATGAAACAAACATCTGCAGAGGACAGATTCCACTTGATAACACACCCTCCAGATATACACTCAAAACATTTCTGGCAGTGCTTTATATTTTCATTAGGTGAACCATATTTTGAAGAATGTTCATCAGGTGTTACTCTGTACTACTATGAGTTCATTTTTTTGCACATTTCATGGAGCAGTTCCTGTGTATTCTGTCAAGTTTCAACCAATGTTGGGTGGGTTTTTTTATTTTTAATATACTGCAAATTTACTACCTAGTTCAGTTCTCTTTCAAAAATTCAAAGAACATTTAAAGATTTCTTTTCAAATTATAAATATTTTTTAAGGGCAGTAGATTCTTTCTTCTAATACAGCCAGTTTTTTCACAACCAAGTCTTACTTTCCTCATATTACAGTCAGCTACATAGAAATATTTTTCTATAATATTTTTTCTATTTACTTTAGTTGTTTAAATGAAAATTGCAAGTCTTTGTGAGTATGATTCATTATCCAAATTGACCAAAAGAGAAAACAAAATTTCCACCACAAAATATCATAATGAATATGCTTTGTGTTCTATTGCTTGCACATAAATCAAAAAGATGAAAAAGGTGCACAAATATTGCTCAGAATGCAAAGTGAAAATAAAATAGCACAAGAGACAAAAACACATGCTGAAATTCTACATTTGTCCAATGTGAGTTCAAAAAACAGCATTCATGAGTAAAACACCTACATGAATCGTGAAAGTTCAACTAAAATTAAAATTTTACAAGTAAAAGCATAATAAGTATGGTGGCTTCACATCACCACTTAACATGTAAGAAAACAATCATGTAACATATTGATACAAAATGCTTGCCCTAAAGCTATCATGCATTAATAGGCTGCTCTTCATCAAAAGCAACATTCATTATGTCAAAAACTTAGCACCCATGGTTCAAACATTTTGCTATTACGTCCTAACTTTAGTCATGGAGAGTGGTTATTGGGAGTGCGGAGGTTGTGGGTGCACGATTGCACATGTGCAAAATTCCAAGTGCAAAGGTGTGTGGGTGCACAAATTTTGTCACATTTTGGGGTGGATTCTAAGTTATGACATCATAGCATTTGACATCACAATGATGTGGTGTTAACATGTTGAATAATTAATGTATTAGTTATTGACGTGGTGTTGACATGTGAAACAATTAATCCACATATTAATGATGTGGCATTAATGTGTCAAACAATTAATCCACATATTCGTGATGTGGCACTAATGTGCCAATGCATGTGGTTGCCATGGTAGAAAATCATGTGGTCCACGAAATGAGACCCAATATTAGCTGACAATTACAACAATTTGAAACTTCCAAGACATATTGTTCTTGAGTTTTTAAACTCAATTTAATGCAGCCATTAGGAACATGTTTGTGCACCTTTTTTGATATTAACTATCTTTGTTATCATTCAAATTCAGCCTTTAAATGTTCAAAAATTTCCCATCCACTTTGTTTCATAAAACCATATCAATTATAGTTGGAGATCTTAATTATATACTAAGGGCCACTTTAGACAAAGGTCCAAGGTCCAACAAAATGGAGCATTCCTATTGGTCAAGATTGATAAATTGGACCCAAGGCCTTTAGATGAGGATCCAAAACCAATTGAGGTGGCATTTACATGGCACCATTTTGGAGGGAAATTCAATTGGTCTGGACCAAAAAATGGAGCTCGAAGGAAAGCTCATGGTTTGGAAAACCAAGATGTAAGTTAGGGTCCAAGGTTAGCTCTTCCATTGTTTTTCATTATTTTCATTGTTTTTCAAGGTTTTATTTTCACTTGTTCTTGAAGTTGAAATTGTGCAAAAATTAAAAACATTTCATGGATGGAGGAGGATATTTGTTGAGTGCACACCCACCATTCCATTTTCAAACACATCTAGTGTTGGCATTGTTGTTTTTACAGATCCACATAAGGTTGTTGCTTGAAGGAATGCATTTCCAATTCTTGGAAATGTTCAATATGATGGTGTTTTAAAAGTGAGGACAAAAAGTTTTGGTCGTGCAAGGTTGAAACACTCATTTTCACAAGTGGAAAAAAAATTGAATTTATAAAAAATCCTTAAATCAACTCCCCTTCCCAAAAAGAAAACAACAAAGAAAAAAGCGACTATAGTTACCATGAAAGAGGAAGATGAGAAAGGTGAGAAGATTAAGAAGGCTGGAAAAATTTCAATAGATCATGAAGTTCTTCATTTGATTGCATTATGAAGAGAAATGGAACTTGAATTTACCAAAAATGCAAAAAAAAAGGTAAGTTCCAACTTATCGAAACCCTAAAATATTTTTTTAGATATGATTTTTGCTCTATTTTCATAATTGAAACTTGGATGTAATGACAGAATTTTTGAAAAAAAAATAAGCAAAAAAACAACAAAACAATCAAATTCATATTAGGCCATTAGGCCTCTTCCCTTGCCCCCCTTTACCCCCATCAAAAGTCACCACTTTGGCCACAATGAAAGGTGTATACACGCTAAGGTGGCTCATTTTCGATAGATGCTCCATTTCTAAAAGTCCATATGATAGTGTTAAAATGGTAGTTTATTTTGATATCATTAATTTAGTGGGTAATTACATAGTGCTTAATGAATTTAAAAGCCCATACAAATAATAGCCATTTTTAAAAATTATTTGATGTACATGTTAAGAAAATAAAAATTGAAATCCACCCAAAAATGATTATGACATTGACTTATAAAAATATGGTTCATTTTAGGCCATTCAAGAGTCCATTATTTTTTTGGGATTAAATGTTTTTTAATAATTTTTTTTGACATATGTTCTTTTTGTTTTAGCATATCATATATTGATTCCTTACAACATATCCCAAATAAAATTCATATACAAAAATGCATGTATATAGAGGCACAAATAATAAACTAATTTATATTTTTCCACTTCAAAAGTCCAGCATATATTTGGTGTATATATGTTGTAATTTTTTTCATAGATGTTTCATTCTTCAAGTTGGCAATCTAAATCTAGACACAAATTTGGAAAATATTAGTTTTTATGCCATGTTAATAACATGTAAATGCACACCACTCAGCAAAAAATTGGATTACGACACAAAAAATGACCGGCCTTATCTTGCAACCACCCTGAAGTTTGAACCCACATCTCCTTGGGGGGGGAGGAAAGGAGTTAACCACAAAGAAAACTTTATTTCAAGTGTTTTGAAGTGGTTTGCATTTCGTTTATTCATTTAATCAATTCTGATTTCATTGTTTCGAAAATTGTTTTCAACCCATAAATCAAGGGTTTTGATCCCAACTTTTTTCTCTTTTAGGGGTAGATACATGGGTCAAATTGCACACCCAAATGGTAATTACACTCCCTAGTTTTTCAAAAATTCCAATTTTTTACAAATGGAAGTTTAATGCAATTTATAAACAATACAAACACTATGAGAAATCGTGTTCCTAAAGACTAGATTGGCATGCAACTAGATCGTCACAAAAATTATTGTCCAACTAAGGTACAACTAGAGTATGGAAATACAATGGATTAATAATTAGAATGCCACATCAAAATATTTCATAGTTGTAATTTAATTGCACATTAGTTGCAACTTGGATTATATATGGGCGTATGTACACAAAATATATACAGTGATAATCAACCATAGTTTGACCATGATGACAAGTTGCAACCAAGTGGTTAATCTCAACTAGGTTGTAATTGGTGTAGCTTTAACATTGAATGAACAACTACTTTGTAACTAACATATGATGTTGATACATATGATCATGCCACATGTACAATTAAGTAAAGGTCCATAACATTTGGAACTTACAACTTGTTGGCAACTAAGAGTCAATTAAATTGGTTAGTTTTACAACTAAACTACAACTAAATGTGCCACTATGGTTTCACTACATAAGTACTACTTGTCCATTATTTTGGAACTAGAGTGTTCAACTCATCTAAAATTAATTATCAACTATGTGACAACTCAAACTATTAAAAGACTTACAAATTGTGCAATTCATCGAAAGTGTAAATGTAGGCCTTCAATTAGATTGGAATGGTCTATTAAAATGTGTATGAGTATGTACATATAAACATCATTGCTTATACACTTCAAAATTGTCTAGACTAGATTATTACATGCTTCATTAATATGAACCAATTCCTTTATTGAATTAATTAAAATAAATCATTTTCATAATTATCTAAATAAGTAAAATCTTGATAATGTATTAAATATTATAATCTTATTGTTTTTGATTGATGCTCAATTGTTGTATTAAGAATATTTCACTACATTGGAATTCACAATATTATGTTGGTATACATACATATCAAACCATAGAATTTCATGAAAGGTGAAAGTCTATTTTAGAATTGAAATTAAAAACAATGTGTATATTTCATTAAACATTCAATAAGGTTAAACATATGAATATGTCTTTACATATCTCAATGTTTTCTATTCATATTCACGTTTATTTTTAATATTTCATAATGAATTATTTGTTACTATTTTTTAAATTAGTAATTAGTATGTAATATATTTAATTACCATGAATTAATTAAGTAAACTAAATAACAAAATATTCATATGAATTCATTAATCAAATTTGATTAATTAGTATTTAATTAAATCAGATAATAATTAATTAATTACCTAATAACTAATTATTGAAACTTAATAATTAATTATACAAATTTAAGTAATTAATTCAAATAATTTTAGATCACAAACTTTGTTAATGTAGGTGAGTAATTATTGAATTTTATTTGAATTCATATCATCAATTATGAACATAATTAGATATTTGATAGTTATTTAAATAATTAATCATCTAACATTTACTTTGAAAATTAATTATTTGAACTTATATTATTTTGATAATTAATTATTTGAATCAATCTAGATGATTAATTATCATGTATTTAATTCAAATAATTAAATTCCAAATCATTAATTAAAAATTTCAAATTAATTACAAAATTAAAATCAAACAAAAAGCATGTGGGAAATTATTTTTTATGGTTACAACTCAATTACAACTAAGGTGCCACTAAAAGATTTAACCTAAATGTTTTGTCTTCAATATTTCATTTCACAAACTATATAAAGGAGGTGTCTCCTCTTGCATTCTCATAGTAAAATACATGTGCCATGTTGGGACCATAAAAATTTAACGCTAAAAAAAAAACACATAACAAATTTAAAAATTTATGTGTTTACTCTTTAATTCACCTACTCTCCAAATATTCTACCTTCCTACCTACCTACTTGCCTACCTAAATAAATAGGTCCTATTTTTTTACCTACCTAGATAGTAAGTAACTATTTAGGTAAGTAAATAGGTTGGAGCTATATCAACTTACTTACCTATGGCTGTGTACCGACCTACCTAGGTATACATATATGTTTCCATTATTTAATTAATATGCCATGTGGCAACTTTTAATTGTGCCACGTGTCATAACTTAAGACCATTTAAAATGAATAACCATAATGGATGATGGATATCAATATTTCAAAAAACTCATGAAAAATCCACATAATGCCACATGTTAAATTTTGATGGATGGATGAATATGATGTCAGCATGACATTATGATTGTAATCATAAAGGAGTTGCATAATAGTTGAAAAAAAGTTGTTGCAACAAAATTGTAATTGAATAGTAATGAGTTGCACTATGTATATGATGAGTTGCAATTCTTACAACTTATCTAGTAGCACTCACAATGTATAAATACAGTGAATTACAAGTGTATGATGCAACAAAAAAATTGAGTTGCAAGGCAAGTTGCAAAAGACCCTTTTTTCTCATAGTGAAAGATGACAAAATTACAAATGGGATTTTAGGTAATCATTGTCATGAATGTCCTTTCTATGATGCATTAGATAGTTGGTGGCACCAAAGTGGAAATGTGATGAAACATGTGAGTGTTTCTATAAATGAAATTGATGAAATTGTGAACAATCCAACATTTTAGATAAATCTTGATAATGGTTCTAAGGGTGATGCTATAAAAAAACCTTTAGATAGACCAATCACTCTAGATGAAGTTATAAAACAAAATAAGAGGCATAAGATTACTATCCTTAAACATTTTTCAACCATGGCTGAAAATAACACAACAATCTTACAACAATATGCAAAATCCAATGTTCTATTGAAAAATATGGATGTCAAAATTGGACATTCCATAAATAATTTATAGGTTACCTAACAAATAAGCTTTGAGTCATTCACCACAATCTGACCCAAAATTTTATTTATTCAGGAAAGCAACATTACCATTTTTTCTCAAATGAATTTCAAAAAAGTTTTTTGCAAAAAGTTCATGAGTTGCCATAACTTCTGTTAGCATATTCTTGATCCTTTCTTCTTTAGTTTTGTTACTAGGATTATTTTCAATGGTTATCACATCTTCATCTTCATGTTGATGTTTTATGTCCTTCATGTCAATCCTATCATCATCCATTATCCTTGGATTTTGTAACCTTTTCATTTCTTTGACTGTTTCTTCAACCACTTTGAACAAATCAGTTCTTTTGATGTTGCCAAATGTTGAATTTACTTTTGTTTGTGTTTCTTTCTGAACTTCCAAAGCCCAATCCATATCAAAGCCATCCAAATTGGCAATGCACATGTTAAGCAAACATATGCAAGTTGTCACCAAATTCGGCATGTGGCGCAATGGAATGTTGATTCTTTTGAGTAAAATTCTAAACCTTCCTTTCAACATTCCAAAATCTCTTTCAACTAACATCCTTGTACTTGATTGGATAAAATTCCAATGTGTTTTGTATCTTGGCAACCCACCTTTCTCACCTTTGAATGGAGAGTAGAACCATGGTCGAATTGGATAAGTAACATTTCTTATCAACTTGTAAAGTAAAAACTTGTCTTTCATCACTTAATTTCCTAACTCTATTTTTTGGAAAAGAGCCCAATCATGAATATTACCCACCCATCCATAGTCATAATCCTGAAAACTACACTTTACATCTATAACTCCTTGAATCAATGTGGAGTAAAAACCTTTCTGACAATAATATGATTTGGGATCTACCTTAGGTGCAATAACTAAAACATGATTACCATCTATGGCACCTAGGATGTAAGGAATTTCATGTAAGCATTCAAAACAAATGGTAATTTTTTTGATTTTGTTTCTACTCAATTTAAGTATCACTAATGGTTTCAAGCTCTTTCTAATTGCTACACAAAATTCTTTCACAATAATGGATTTCGTACTTTCTACAATGCCATAGACCTCTCCACACATTTGTGATGAATTTCCATTACCCAATCTTGCCAAAACCATTACTACTATAGTCATGTTTGTATTTTTTCATTCAAGACTTAAACCTACAACCTTAATGAAAGCACAAAATGTGTCAAAACTTCAACCTTGTACATTGTCAAAACATCTTCTCTGAAAAACTCCCTAAAGTTGATTCTTCATATATCCAACTACCGTCTCATACCTCCATATGCTTTGAACTTTTGGTGGCATGTCCACAAACTATAAAAAAATAGCAACACACTCATCATACTCCAATGTTGTGTAAAAACTACTCCTTACAATGAGGCCACTTGTGCAATGATTCAATGGATGGCCATAATAAAAACTAGGACCACCAATATCTTGTCCCTATACCCATCCATTATGTTTTTGTAGTAGAAAACACCAAAAAATAAAGAGCAAACAAGAAACAAAGAAAAGAACATGAAAAAAATGAAGAGAGAAAAACAAAGACAACCTAATCCTCTCACATGTGAATCTCATTTTTTTACTAATTGGACCTTCAAATTGGACCCCATGCCTTTACAGACACTCGTTGTACCTTACAAATTATTATTATTTTAATGTGAAGAAAGGTCCAATTTAAAGGTCCAATTTGCTTGAAATTGGTCCCTAGAATTTTGGACCCTAAACCCTCATCTAAAGTGGCCTTAAAATGTTCCTTGTTTATTATTGACTAGATATTTTGACCATTTTGGGTTGGAATGTTTAGTTTCTAATTAATCCACTTGCTTTGAAGTATATGTGCATTCAAATTGGAACATTATAAGTGAGAATCAAACATGTTTTAAGCGGTTCGCCCTTTATTACTACAATCATTGCATTACTTTGAAAAATTTAAAAGAATTATACCCAAAACTTTCTACTTTACAATTGTTAAAATTGTACATGCATAACATAATATTTCTAGGCAAAATGGGGGAAAGTTGAGGTAGACAAGTACACTAAACAACAAAAACACATTTTAAATTCATTCATAAGATTGATTTTGCATTGTAATGCTAGATTCATTCACTAGTAAACAACCTCATTTGCTCCAAAATGCTTCACATACAATAAACTAATAGGATTGAACTAGTAAATAACATCTATAAATGTAAACAATTGTAATGAGTTTAGCCTATAAATGTTCAAAAAATGTTAGCATAAATTCACATCAACTAGATTCCTGAACATGTTTAGTGTTGTCCATCATTATAAAAAATAAAATAAAAAATGTATCATTCCCTTGACATGTTAGGTTTTTGCAATCTTTTTAAAATTGAAAATTCATTTGTGAATACTTCAATGGTAGTCATGAAGTCCAACCTTCCAATTGATAACCCTCATTTGTGCCATGCCTTCCATTCCATGGTTTTATCCAACAACTATGGCGAACTATAGTTCACATTGTTTCTAGGGAATGTTGTGTCCTTCTATGGAACTTGTCAATTGCAAAAATGTCATTCACAAGATAACAAATTTCAACCACATAATTGGCCATGTACAAATTTGCCTCCAAGATGTATAAATAAGAAAGGTGTTATAATTATACAATGAAAATTATGATTCATAAGTTTTATGCACGAAAGTGAAACAAATTTGACATGTAGAAAAAAGACTGATCCTCTAAGAAATGCAAGTAAATTGTTCTTGAGCAATGTTGAAAAAGGCAAAGTTGAAAAAGCCACCACATTTTGGTGCATATATCACCCCCATTGCCAAATGAAAATGGTGAGACAACGTAAAGTGCTAAAGTATGTCCATGGATCTACAACAACTAGAAAACCTTAAAGCCTTTGACAACCATGAACACATGATATCTAGTTAATGAAAAAATATAACATTAACACTAGTTCATACACCCTATGGATGTGAGATTGGAACAAATTTCCACAAGGATCAATCAAAAGGAAAACTGAAAATGGAAAGAAATAGTGTGAAAAATTGGGCATTACCTTGAAGGAGTGCTTATGACCCCAACATGTACTAACCAAAATGAATTTAAATATGCAAAGTGAAAAAGTGATGGCAAGTGGTGAAATGGCAATTTAGTTCATGGGGCAAAGGGGGTCATTGTTCAATATATTTTCACTTCCAGTATGGACAAAGTTACTTGATGTATTGCATAAATCATTGTTGTGTTGAAAGTGAATGTTGTAAATCCAATATAGATGCTTGCAAGGGGAGAATTTGTGCCTCAATGTTTTAGGGTTGCAAGAACTCCAATTGAAGCATGAACATGATGGTTTTTGGGAGACTTCAACCATGCACACAACTACATTAGTTTGCAAAGTGTAAACTCTTCCCACCTTGGGTAGAACCAACTTTTTAAATTTTAGCACTTTGGCATTAAAAACCTTTGCTTTTGCCATTCGTTCTCTATTATGGTCATTGATATTATGCCTTTTCACCCACTTTCCTTGAATCTAACTACAATGTTTCCCAAGTGGAAGATCCTAAAATCGGGTTTGTGGAATATTATGTGTTGATGTTGTCACATGACCCCCAACAAGTATGAAGTCAATGCATGTTAAAACATTAACCTCTTCTTGTCTTAGGTTGGTCCCTTTCTTGATTAGCTATACTTTGGGGCAATTCAGGGGTGTTTGAATCCAATTGAAAACATGGACTCCCACATAATGATGCATGTTGTTAGCACCAAAAAAAAAAATCTCCTATCTTTGGGTAAACTTTAATGGGGTTTTGCATCTTTGCATGAAAGCATGGAGCCACACAACCATTGGGGAAATTGTGAGCATTAGTTATGAGAGTCGAACATCTTTCACTTAGCTGAATAGTTGTGGCCCAACAAGACCCCTTGTATTCTCAAGTTGTTCATGAAATATGGTATTCTCTTTCATTCACTTGCACCTCAATGACAAGTAGTGTATTTTGGGTGACAATCAATATCCTTGAAATTATATGCAATATGTGATTCCCAATAACTTGCACTGGTTGCAGATTGGATCGCCTTAATGTTGTAGGAAGAGCAAGGTGTGATTGGGGGTGGGGGTTGGTAGGAGACATTGGGGCGCAAATTGATTGGCAAGTAAGAGATTGTGTAAAAATGGATGCAATTTGCGATGAATTTGATGTAAATGCATTTTGGACAACATGGGAACAAGGAACCGGATTTGCCTAGAATCTTGCATTGAAGGTGTGACAAGTGGATGTAGGTGTGGTTGGCATAGCATAGGTCCCAACTAGATGACCATAAGGGACTTGTCAAAAACCTAAAGCTGATGACATCAATGCAACAGAGGTTGATGGCGAAGGATTCAACATTCATGTTTTAGTGTATGTGCTCTTGTTTGGATGATGGCAATTACCATCATATAAGGTCCACATTCACAGTTGGGGTACCAAAAAAGGAAAAAAAGACTTCAAGACTTTTTAGAACTACTTTTTACAATAACATTTACATGAAACAAACTTAAATGAGAAAAATTGAATAGTCCAATATAAGATAATGCATGTGTTAATGGTGATTTTTCACATTCATACATAATTTTGTATGAATATTTTGGTTGAATGCCAAAAACGTAAAAAATCCCATAAAATTCCAAAATGAGTTTCAATGGACAACCAAACATGTTTTTTGGCAAGATCACTTCCTTCACATGTGACCTACATCTAAAGCTAAACATTTAGAACCCATTTAACGTTTTTTTTAATGAAATGGTTTAAAAAATGAATCCTTTTCCTTGTAGCCCTTTCATTCAAAATTTCAAGATTTTGAAATTTTTGTATGATTTGGTTTTTTCATCAAGTTCATCCAATGAACATGTACTTTCATAGAAGGGGGTGTGTTTTGGTTGTACAAAAAGTTGGAAATCAATTGCATGACTTTATGCATTCCTTTTGATTCCTTAAGGAAAAAATGTATTTTAGACACTTGATTCCTTTAGTTTACAAGACTCAAAATGACATTTACATAATATCCAAATTATTTAAAAATATTTTTATTAATTTAAGAAGAATATTTTTTATTTACTGGCATACAAAAATCCATTATAATTATTATAATGTAAAATAAACAAAAATCCAAAGTTGTCATGTGCAATCTTTTTTCAATTAGACACTCCTTTTTAGTACCTTAATTATGAATGGACCCATAATTTTTGTTTAGTAGATCTTGAATAGTCATCACCTTTAAGCCCAATGCCCTTTCCATGCATTATATCCCAACAGTGATTCGGTTGATTACATTGGTCACATTTTTCACATTGTCTAACCATTGTGTGGTTCTAAGGTTTAATTCTTCTATGGTGGGTCCCTTGTCAACTACCTCTGTCGTAACCCTAGCCTTGGGCTCGCGACCAAGGCAAAAGGGTTTCAAGGACACGGGCCAAGAAGAGTGTGAGAATGAAGACTTGCACTCCCAAATGAGCTTTCTTTTTGAGGAGTTGGAGTCCTAATGGACTCTCAAACCTTCAGAGAGTGATTTCAGAGGTCAAAAAACCTTGCATTGAGGAATTTTTTATATCATTGGAAAGCTATTGAAGTGTAGATGTCTAAAATGGGTTCATATGACTTGTTTGGATATCTACAACACAAGTTATGGCAAAAAGAAAGGCCAAGAGTTAAACTGGCAATTTGATTCTCGACCACAAAAAGTCGGGAATCGACCCGACTTCCGTGCATGCAGATGGAGTGCAATACACCGCTGGAAAACTCTCGACAAGAGCTACAGCTTTGCTTAAGACTTCATCCCGATTGGAGGTCTGAGTAAGAAGTTATGGCCCCGCAAAGTTACGGGAGTCCAACTTTAGCAATTTCGGGACTCCCCTTTGGGAGTCCCATGACAAAAAGGTCATTTGGATGTGGGCCTTGCGGAGAGGCATAGAGAATATTATATGGGGGAAGGTGGTGGCTTCCCCCGAGTCCAGGCTGTGGTGAGTCTTGTAAGTCCAAAGTCGCCCATGGCTTGTCCTAGCACCAAAGGTGTTGGAACATAGTACTAACCAACTTGTGGTTGGTTGGATGTAGATCCGAGTGAGTGAATAAATTGCTTGTCACTCTTCTTAATCCCATCCCGGAGCTCCAGCACGCCCCTCTACCCCTTTAAAAAGATGCTGAGAGCCAAGGAGCGTGCCCCGAGCCCCTAACCTTTCCGCTATTTTCTACTTTAGACTCATCTTTGAGGCTAACAAGGAGCTTGGGAGCGCATCAACCTCCCTTTTCAAAAACCTTTGGAACCTTGAATGTTGGAAAATTGCACAAACAAGGTCATTCAATGGGGTTGAAATGAGGTTTGTCTTTACCTTTTACCCATTCCCATCATCAATCCACCAACTTGCATGTTTGGTCTTTACAAAATTACAAGTTGGCGTGGCAACATTTTTTCCAAAAGACATGTCTTTTTACATCCAATTGCTCCATTGCTTACATCTCGCATTCCACCAAGTAAGCCGCCTTTCAAGTTTCCTTGTAAATGCAATTGAAATTGCACCAAATGCTTTCCACCATTCACGAATCTTTGCATAATTTTGGTTTACTTCATCTTTAGTCAAATTATCTTTCCATGCACGTACTAGGTGGACATGAAGTTTTTAAAAACATGGTGCGACATGTTCATATGTTTACTTACAAAGATTTTTTTCAAAATGAAAATCAAAAGAACATTCGTACCAAATTTAAGTTTTTAATGGTATGGTTTAATTTTGTAGATGTTTCATCAAGAACTTTGCCTTTATCATGGCATCGATCACCAAATTGATGAGAAAAATAGAATCCTTTATCTGGACCAAATAATGTTTAAAAGCTTGGGATTAAATCAAATAGAAGTACATGGAAACACCAATCTTAATATCTCCAAATTGGGAGTTGGAGTTTCATGTGCACACATATGCATCATTGTTGGCAGTAGGTGTAATGTTGGCATACAACCCAATTCATAAGTATGACCAGCCTATTATATATGCTTCTAGATTACTTGATAGGGCAAAATAGAATTATACAACTAAAGAAAAAGAAGCCTTAGCAATGATTTATACTTTGCATAAGTTCAAACATTTTTTATTGGGAAACAAATTTTGTTTTTTATGTAGACCATATGCCTTTGGTGTATTTGGTCAACAAGCCACAGGTGTAATGAAGGATATCAAGATGGTTGTTGTTATTCTTAGAATATGAGCTCATAACAATTTACAAACATGGTACAACACATGTAGTTGTTAATGTTTTATCCAAATTGCTAAAAAGTTCAAAACCATTGGGTGTCCAAGATTAGATTGTGGATGCATCATTATTTTTTGTAAAACCTATATGGATCTAGAAAGTAAAAACCTATTTAAAGACATGCATATGCCAAGAACTATGAACATAACTCAAAAACAAAAGTTGGCCAAAAAGGCAAAACCTTTCACTCTAAAAGAGGGAATTATGTACAAAGTGGGATAAGACAATAGAATGCATAGATGTTTGATCACCTCAAAAGCACAAATTGTTTTGAAGGAACTACATGGAAAGAATGGATGGAAGACATTTTGTTGCAGATATTATTGCAAAAAATAATAATTTAATGCAAGATATTGGTGGCCAACTTTATTCAAGGATACTCATGACTTTTGCAAAAGTTGTAATAACTGTAAGAAAATTAGATGATTTAAAACAAAAAGTTTGGCCAAATTGGTAACAACACTTCTAAAGGAACCTTTTATGAAATGGGTCTAGATTTTATAAATCCAATCAAACCAATAAGAAGATTAATAGGAAACAAATACATTTTGGTAGCTACAAATCATGCAACCGAGTGGGTAGAAGCAAAGGCATTCGAACCAATATTGTGATAGTTACAACTAGATTTTTGTATGATTATATTCTAACTAGATTTGGATGTCCATTGACCATAGTTATAGATTAGGGAGTATGTTTCATCAATGATATAATAAATCATTTAACAAAATAGTTCTTGTTAAAGCATGTTGATTCTACGACATATTATCCACAGGGAAATGGACAAACAAAGTTTACTAACAAAGTCATTTGTAGACTATTGACTAGGTTGGTTAATGAGAAAAGAAAAGATTGGGGTGAACATTTGTTTACATTTTAGTTTTCATATAGGACTACTTACAAGGTGGCAATAGGTTATACACCCTATTAGTTAGTCTATGATTTGCATCCACCATTGCCAAGGTAATATGTTTTGTCGGCTATTAGTGGGGACCACAAAGATGAACTAATAAAAGTGTTGACAACAAAATTATAGAACTAGAAAAGTTACAAAAGAATAGATTGGAAGCTCAGAACAATGTGGGAACCAACTAGTGGAACATGTTTTTGTGGAGTCAATAGAAAAGTATTGATAAGAAGTTCCAATTTGGAGATTATGTTTTATGGTTTCCCAAAGGAGAAACAACACATCTTGGCAAATTCAAAAGAAGATGGTTTGGTCCATTTAAAGTACATTATTGTTTACCTAATAATATTCTTTTTCTTGTTTCTGTTAACAATTTTGAATTAAACCCAGTATTGGTCAATGTTAATAAGTTGAAACCATACACATATGTGGATCAAATATTGAAGGGGATTCAAAGTTCAGAAGATTAGAAATTTTTATAGTCCATATATGAAAACCACATGGAAGAAACATCTCTTGAAGGTTTAGAAAATTAGAAAGAAACAAAAACCATTGGGATTAATTAGACAATAGTATTAGAAAAAACTTTAGTAAATCTCATAAGTCAGCAGGTTATGAACAAATACTTAGACCATGGTTATATAGTTTCACAGTTACTAGTTTGTGGGGTAAAGAAGTCACTGATGTCAAAACAAGATTCTGTTGATATGATGATTTAGCATAGGCCAAAGGGAATATGTAGTGTAGAATATACCAAGTCATTAGATTTAGAAATTTCATCAAAATTATTTAGTGCCACATCCATAGAATTCTTTAGTCAACAGGTGTTAACTATAGTCCATGTTGATGTCAATATGAATTTGTAGGAGAAGACAAATGTTAAAAAAATTGTAAAAAATACAAATCATTAAAACAATGGCCCTAAAATGAAAAGTGAAATGTCACTTCATGAAATGTGGTGATAACATTTTAGAAGGTGGAAAACACCAAAACGACTCTTTGTTTTTTATTTTTACAAATAAGTTTTAATCATTTTTTGTTTCCAAAATGAATGTTGAAAAAAGTCTTGTGGATAAATTAGAAAGATAGTCTAAAGAAAAGTTGTAGAAGTTGAAAGAGGAACAAGAGAGATTGAAAGAACAACAAAAATTTACAAACATTTTGCTTTTGTAATTTAGGTCTCCAAAAAGAGGTTTGCCTTTTCCTTTTTCAGTTTATTATTATTCTTTTCAAAAGTCCTCTCCAATATCTAAGTATGAAAGAGCTTTTGAAGTAATCAGAAAAAATGAAAAAGACTATAAAGATATAACTTTAGGAAGCCAAGAAAATAGGCAGGTCCTAATGTGCAAATCGGTCCCATTTCTATTTTAGATTCTAAGGAAGACTAATAGAATGATGATTTGCAACAATAGTAACAATCACCATTACATCAAGAGGAGTTTACTCACAAATAGATTCTAGACAAAGTTCATATTCCTATTAAGAAGCACACAAAGAGAACAAGTCAATAAGTAATGGCTACAAATCTGCATGGGAAGAAAGTGCGTACTCATTAAGATGATGAGATTAAGTATGTTTTTATTCCAACAAAGCATAGTTACAATAACAATTTGAAAAACATTTTGCTTTGGGACAAACTTTGGAGAGGAAGAAAAAGCTTGGGCAAACAAAACTAGAATAGTAAGCATGTTTGAAATTGGGTGGAAGACACCTTGCCACAACATTCTAGTTGAATTTTGGAACAATTAGAAGTTGGATCTTGAACATAACAAAATCAAGGTTTTGTTGGGGGATGAGTAGAGGATAATAGACAAATAAGTCTTGGCAAGAAGTTTTTAAAATTTGCCATATAGGAGAAACAAAAGCAGACCAAGCATAAATGTTTGATCCTAGAGTAGCATTGGCAAATATAACAGATAAAATCCCTGACAACACTAATGAAAGGTGGGTTATGAAAAAGATGAGGTCAAAGTATGTTAATAGAATTGCTACCATTTTGCCAATTATTTACCAAAAGGAAAAGGTGCATATTTTAACAATAAGTTTGCTATGACGATCTCTAGAGCAGATCATGGAGAGTTTGTTAATTATTTTACAATCATGTGTTCTCAATTGGTCAAGGAATTGATTGGATGGGAGAAGTGTTAGAAAAATATGATTGAGGGAATAGCCAAAAGAGAAACAAAAAAGATGTATGCTATTATGCCATAGTCCTAGAAGTTTTGTTTCAAAAGTGGTTTCCATTAGAAGGAGCAGAATCACAGGAGGAGAAAAAACATGCATTCATCCATGTGGATAGACAATCCATAGATGCTCTTTTGGTTCCTTCCATTCTTTTGGCATGGGATTTGGATGCTCAAGGATTCTTCAAGTTGACTATGTAGTTCAATGTTGCATAAGCCATGATGGAGGTGGGCCAAAACTTGAAACTACAGCCAAAACTGAGAGAAAATGTTCAAAATCTTGATGAAAGAAATTTGGTTTCCATTTAATTTGATTTTAGGAACTATTAACAAATTCAGATCTTGCCCCCCTTGCCCCTCCTCCTCCCCCTCCTTTTTTTTGTGAACACACTGTCAAAACTATCAGATCATCATCCATTCCTAACCTAGAGTTGGCGAGACTACAAAACTATAGGAGCCTCAAACATTCACTACTGGCAAATGTTCTGGATAGAATAGCATTATGCTGTAACTCTATTCTGTACAGTGTCTTTCCTGGACTTTTTTTTAGATTTCTATGGGTTGCAATATGTATTTTTAAAAAACATATTTCTGGCGAATTTGAATTTTATTTTTACAAGTAGTGAGTCATTTCTTTTCTTTAGGCTAAAATGTTTTTTTGCATGTGGTGATGGCTGTCTCATCAAATAGCAAATAATAACTATAAAAAGACAAATGAAACATGAATTTGACAACAGTTCATTGCAAAAATGTTTCTTTTCACAAGTTTCAAGACTGACAATAAGATACAGCTTAAAACCCAAAATGAAACTCAAAACATTGAGAAAATTGAACTAGAAAACAAAATTAACCCACAACCAAAACTCTATTTGAATTGGCAGCAATTTTACAAATAGGTTGACGTAGAATTTGGACTAAAGCCAATACAAGATATCTTTCAATGAAAATACAATTAACACATATTCATAGAAAAAGAAGTACAAAAGATAGTACATTCCTTTTCCAAGGGACATCCCCTAGACCATGGGTGAGCCAGCAACCACACTCACACTGGTACCATGGTAAAACCCAGAAATCCATTTAAATTGTTTTTTAATATTACAAATATCCTATGCTTTGACTAAATGAGGCTCCTTGAGTCCAAAATCTAGCAGTTTTCAGGCTAATATGGCGAGTAAAAAGCCTCACTCAAAGACTTGAAGGCTGGTGTAAGCACCTGGGCCCCTCACCTAGACCTTTGTAGGAATAAAAGTTTTGTGAATCACAAACATAGACTTAAGAGATAACACAAGTTCATCCCAACAATATTAGTGTGACCACACGCACGCTTCATTCATGTAGTGTTGATGAAACCCTTAGCCCTCCCTTAGCCATCGGATGAAAAATGAGCAAAGTGACGAATCTATCTGGATGACTTTTATTTTTGTGGGGGCAATCTAAACCAATGTCATTATTATTGTGTAATGACTACCTTGGCATGAAAAGTAGATGAATCCTGGTGATATTTGCATTTGTAACCTGACTATTTTCATTTCTACTTTTAGTACTCATAATTTATCATAGCATTTAAACTATTTTTAGCCACGCAACAAAACGGTGATTCAGTATCACCAATCTACCTGTGACTATGCGACCGAGGATTCACCCATGCACCATCCATTGGAAACTCATTATCACTCAGTTTTCGGTGAACTGCAACTGATTTACCAGGGTTTGACCTTGGTAACGTATCTTGTAAACCGTCCTACTTCCCCATCACACTGCGTAGGTAATCGCTCCTAAACCTATGTAATTGGGGGAGTATCATAGGCTACTATGTAGGTAGATGTTCACAGCCGAGTTGTCAAGATGAGCCATCCTTGGTAACCTACTTCCCCCTCACCACACCTAGGTAACTACTACCTCTAACAGATTCAGTACAGAGTTGAAACCCTGTTGGGTGGTAAGCGTCAGCTAACTAGATGGACCTTGACTGAGGGTTTTGACCACTGAGCATGATTCTCAAAAACCAAAGAACTGATAAAGAACCTACCCTTGGCTCTTTGATTGTTCTTCCAATATGAGACCCACTTCTGGTTCTAGGAAAATTTTCAAAACCCTGGGACTGGCCACAATCATTTGGTTCTGAAAATGTTGAAAGAACCGAAACCAGAGATTCGTTGATTTTTACAAAATTTCGAAAACCCCAACCTGGATGTTAATAACAAAATCTAAAGAACCACCTAACGATGGATGAAACTACCTTTGGGGATTCTGAGAGGAGTAGAATTTATGAGCCCCACAGCAGGTCTGAGAGGAGACAGCCCCATGTTGACTGACTTCACCTCGTTGGTGCGAGGGTGTGACCCAGCAGCCACGACTGCACCACCCTGCTTCCCCGTTTTTAGGACCTGTGCCACACTTTTAGAATCCTCAGCTATGGGGAACAACAACCAAATGAAAAAAGTGTCCTGTCCATCCACTCATATTCATTCATCCATGGTGGTGCGTTAGTGAGTGCTGGTTCACTCTGGCGCTGCCATAGCTGGTTGGTGGCCTTAAATGTGAAGAGGCACTTTAGTCTCCATAGCAATGCTACTAGCACCACGCATCAATATATGACAAGATCATTGATCTCTTGTTAGTGTAAGAATTTTTTTCTTTGTAAGAAACCAGCCTGTAACTGATCACCACAGGTGGCGAATTTTAACTCTTGTTTTCAACACTAGGAGCTGGCCCAATGCTAGCTAGAAGAATTGATGATGGATATGGAATTTGGAAAATGTGTGGTAAATCTAGTAACTAGTGGACAGCTAGACATTTGGGATGGAAAGTATGGTAATAGTGAAGTATTTACAGCAAGCAGCTCGTAGATAACTAGCTAGGCATTAAGCTGTTGCAGATTCACAACTGATATATATGTACAAGAAGAAGATTGACACTATGTGGAGCTTGCCTTGCTGTGCTCACAAGGAGTTCTCGTACAACTCTTTTTGTGACATGTGAGAAAGTTCGCAGTTATCCACTGTAGAAATCCCTTTTAGAACCAATGTCAAAGGGAAAATTTGGTCTTTCCCCAGTAGGTGCTTTGCAACCAAGGAGAAAGACCGACTAATTCCCCTTGTAGTCATATGGTAGAGTTGTACATAAACCTTCTAGATGAACTTTCCCTGTGAGGTTCCTTGGGAATGTTGCAAAACACACTGTGTTGCACAATTACCTGTTACTTGGAGGTAAAGTTAGACAATTTTCCCACAAGGGCTCCATGTGGCTGTTGTGTTGTTCTTGATCCTTGAAGAGAGAGAGAGAGAGAGAGAGAGAGAGAGAGATGTGGGTTGTAAGCTTGGATCACGCTGTGTAATAAGCAATACGGAAGAACCAAGGGACCATGAAGATTACCACAAGGGTTGCAAGCAAGAAGTTGCGCACCGCCTTACGCTGCCACAGCACTTGGCGTAACCTGCCTCCGCCCGACGTTCTCGGCAGTCCCGATGCCCCGTTATTGACCCCGTCGGCTGTGACCGTTGCAGCATCGAGCCGTGCCTGAGATGATGATCCGGATGCAGCTGCTTCCAGTTGATCCGTGGCCGGCTGCAGAAGACTCTGTACCGTTTGGCCGCAGATTTCGCAGGAGCGGTTGCCGCGAACCTTGAACCACTCCTCCGCGCACGGACGGTGGCAGAGCGCAAGGTCCTGCTTACAAGCGCATCCCAGCTCCATTGGCTCTCCTGTTCCGGGGGCATACAGATCTACATGGCAGACGCGACATATTCTCTCGCAGTCGACATCTGCATCCGCACTACTAGTGTTAAGTGCTTCAGAATGAATTTTTCCGCGCACAGTGGTTAGACCCATCTCAATGTCGGGATCCAAGCCTTGCGGATCCATATTCTTCTGCAGCTGCAGCTTCTTGGGTTGCGAAGGATCGCTAACTGATAGACCTGCATCCGGCAGCGGGTCTTCTGCCGCCCTAGTCTCGGCTTCTGATAAAATCCGGTCGACTTTAGCCGGGTATAACGTCCCAGCTGCACCCATATCGTCAGCTGGCGGACTGTGATCTACACTGCTGCCGAGACGATCAGCAAAACTTGCTGCAATAGTACTTGAGCTTTCGTCTCTCTTTCCAAGCTGCTGCCCCGCGTACTGCAAGCTCGTGCTTGAATATTCCGTATCCCCAGGCGCTGCAGTACTCGAGACTCCTAGTGCAGGCTCGACGTCCCCCCGGCTCCGCCTGCAGCTTCTACCTGACGAACCCGACTCCACCATGTGGCTCAAATCCATACTAGTAGTGCCCCCCGCGTCCTCAGGTGCCTGCAGGCCGTGCAGCAGGAAAGGAGCTTTGGGTGAGGCCTGCATCGGTCCTATAAGTAGCTGGCGCGGCGTGCAGCATCAACCATGACCCACACAGCTGCAAATGATTGCGCCACTATGTCATGTACCCTGCGCTCGTTCGCTCGCGTCACTTGCGAATTTTTTTGGGATTCTAGTTTCTACCACTGCATCATCTCGGATCGTCCTGCTGCAAGAAAAATGGAAAGCAAAATTCAGCGACAGTATATACGCTTACCGTATGCACAGTATTGTTTCTTCTTCACAAGCTAGACGAAGCTGCTGCACAAGCTGATACCAAAAATTTCCAAAACATATTCAATTTGTTGACTAGCTAGCAACTGAAACTTAACTCTAATTCAGTTTAATAAGCTACTAGAGCAAGATAGCTCCGGGATCTGATGAATCACAAGGTCCGGAATATTAAGAAAATCAAAACCAGTACGCCCCCTTCTGCACGTCAAAGCTAGCAATCGCTTTGCCTAGATTGCTTTGTGCAGGGGCAGCTATATGAATCTAGCTAGATCTAAGAGCCGGCTCCAGTTAGAACAACTTCCAGATCAGGGCACGGCTCCGGAGGCGAAGAATTTGGAGAGTATGATGAGCATTACATCATCAGACAAAAAAACAGACGGATCAAACTCGACAGGGGAGGGAGAAAGGGAGCTGGGAGCTGCTTGTGATCAGACTTTGCGCTTGATCCGGCGCGTGAGTGATTCTCAGCAAGCCAGCTTGCTTGTCGTGCTGGTAGCAGCAGCGCCAGATCACGCACACTCGCCTTTTCGCCCTCCCAAAACGTTAACCCTGGCATTAGCCCAACCCCCCTTATTTTCTCTCCAAATCAGTAGAATGTGCAGAGTGAACCAGCAGCACCCACCAGCGCACCCTCCAGTCGATGCCCGTTATCACCACCAGTGTTGGCTGGTTTTTGAGTTTTTATCCAGTTATTGCCGTGGCTTCTAATACCCTACCAGTCAGTTATTGAATTTTTGATAGTATTGAAATTTCAGAAATTTAATGACCTACCTGATGACTCAATTACCATTCAGTAGGTTATCAATCTTTAAATAGTAATACAGAATTTTAAAACAAAAAATTGTAAAATTAATTTAATTGTAAAAACCTTTTCACCAGTTAATAACCAGTAGTTATCAACAAATTATTTGATAACCTATCATTATACATACTTAACGGTTATTACCCGTATTTTGTGATATTGAATATTAAGAACCTGTGGTCTCAAAAAGTAAAAAACCTACCTGATGGTTAATAAATTAACTGGCTAACACTGCTTATTTCTCATCTATTGTGGATGAACCACACAACTCTGAGTTAACGTCCAGTTTCACTTTGGTAATGAATTCTGTAATTTGGAGGTTTGATATCTAGTAGGAAACTAGGTGATGACTAGCTAGCTACTAGGTTATAAGTATATGGCTTACATACATAGGTAAGGAGCTATTTTTACCTGCTTGCCGGTTGTTAGCAGGTTGGTAGGTAGAAAAACAACTGAGCTAAACACCATGGTTAGGTCGGGGAACTAGAACAACAGAAAAAGTATTTGCTATCCACGTACCATCCGTTTTTCTTGGTGTGCCAGTGGGTCCTGGTTCACTCTGGCCATTAAAATATATGAAGGCATGTCGTGCAACACAAACATATATCTGCCTTTGCCCCCGCCCCCTGCCTAAGTCCACCACAGCAAGACTGGCAGTGAGGTTTGCCACATTTTCGGTTTTCTTGGACTTGAAAAATAGGCTTTTGACCATTCGTTTTTTTCTTTTGTAAATTTTTGCCACTTCTTCGCAACAGAAAAAACTAATCCAGTATGACTCATACAAAGGGTTTTTGTGAAAAATATGTGACAAAGTCACCAGATTTGGAGATTTTTTTTCTCTGCAATTATCATATTTAGACAATAGGTTCTGGCAGGTGGCCTAAATATAGCATGATCAATTTTTCTACTTTCCTCTTTGACCTTTCCTCTCTGACCTGTAGCAAAATTTGGCTAATTCCACTTGTGGATGATTTCCAATGTGGTTACATTACAAAATTGAGAGACATATATATATATATGACCTATACAGAGGAATTTTCAAGAAAATATAATGGCGCAAATGCACTATATTTCTAGAAAAGAATCTTAATTGCCAGATCATTGGCCAAGAGTACAGAAGGATCCTCATATTTGGTTTCTATCCAAAATTTGCTAAATTCTCTTCAGGATGGTTGCGACTCTGACTGCGTTCCAAAATTGGGACAAAAAACACTGAGTGGGCAGGAGACATTATTAGTACTACTACTTTACTTTGCAATGGAAGTCTAATTAGGGTCTGAGGCAAGGGTGAACAGCACCCACACTTCACCTTTGTGAGTGAGGCTTCATTCGGTAGCTATGTTTACCCTGGAAATTCTTAAAATTTGGACTGGAAAAATCCTGATTTAGTTTAGGATGTTTATAATGTTTAAAAGCAACCCAACAAAATTAATGCAGTCTTATTTTTTGTTTTTGTGAACAAACAGGAAAATACCCATTGCCAAGAAAGAAGAGAACAACCACCAGACCAGAGACCAAGGGTCAACACCCAAGGCCAAGGGGGCATGGGATTCTTTTTTTCTTTTTTATTTTCTTACAAAAAACTGTGGTACGAATGTGTCTGCTGGTTTACCAAAGGCTCCCCAAAAAAAAAAAAAAAAACTGAGGTGGGGTCCTGTTCCGCATGCGTCTGCACACAATAAGTGACTGATAGTGGGGACGGCTCACTCCCTACTTCAGAACTGCAAGGAAATCAGGAAAAAAGCTAAGTTTCTAGCTACTGGCTCCTTTCAGAGCCACTTTCATCTTTGCCCATTTTGGGCTTTAATTTGTTTCTTCTTTCCTTTTTCGCTTATGTTCACTTTTCATTAAAGTTATCCATAAAGTCACCCTGTTTTTAGTCCTTAGTTTGACCCTCTAGTCCCTGTTTCATCTCGAATTTGAGTGTGACCTTCATAAAGTGAGTGAAACTGGTACCATTGCATAAAATTGTTTTGTGTTCTTTTTGGGGAACAGGAACCAGTGAATTGGTACTGATGGAACTAGTATAGCCCAACAAAAAAAAAACTTGCTAACAGCCAGAAGTTTGTGAATTTGACATTTCAACACCAGACAGGATGCATGATTTTATTGAGCGATGATAGTTCCTGCTACCAACATAAGTAGGAAATCTGAGCAAAACAGTCTTACAGAGATTACTTTTTTTTACTGGTTCATACTGGGGTCAAATGTTTTGGAATCACTCTATAGGGCTATTATAGTGTTTTTCATTGCACCTCAATCTATTATGGTTTTCTTCATGGCATGTCAATCCCAAACTTTCTGAACACAAATCCTGCCATAAAATATCCGAGTTCACAAATCACAATGTGCTACCCACATTCCAGAAACATTGACAAGTGAGACAATTCCCTTGAAAACCCCAACTTTGCAAGATTCACCTTATCAACTTGCCCATGATGTACAAGGAAACAGAATTCACCTAGAGCACCTATGCAAATAGGTACTCACTTCTACAACCATTCTTTTACAACCTCATAAGTGCTTGATTTCATAAGTATATCAAACTTGAAGAAGAGAATGCCCTTTATAAACTATCTTGTTCAAATCCACTAGTGTTTATTATCATCTCCATATGAACACTATCCAAATGACCTACTTCTACACCTTGTTTTACTTCTCCATTTGTAGTGGAGATTTAGAAGAAATCAAATGAAGTGAAAGTGGAGGACAATTGAACATTCATCTCACACACCATACTCACCAACTCCAAAACAAAGAACATAAAGAAAAAAAATAGCTTCATGGTCCACACTCCCAATGTTGTTCAATAGTCCCACAGCAACGCCTTTCAATCTTGCTAAAGATCTCCTAACGTGCCTTACCAAAATCTAACTATCCAATCATCAGTCTCCCATTTTTTTTCTCTGTTAAAAACTAAATTACACAAGAAATAAATATCAGCTAAGGACACCACACATGAATTCTTAACAACCCAGCAAAAACTGCTTCACCATTCAACATTGCAACCATTGTTGTTGCAATTTGCAAAACATAAACATAACAAAAAACAAAAACATTGAAAGAAAGAAACCTAATTTCCTTCACTACGAAATCGACATCCTCCTAATAATGACCCATCAAAAGCATTGCACTTTTAGGTTTCTTCATCCTATATTGGTTCATTTTAGGCTACACTAGTGAGTTGACAATCACTTAGACTAGTTCAGTTTGCTTGGAGTTCAAATTTCAGAATCAAAGAACCATCAGTTCTGGTTTTTTGAAAAAAAATCAGAATTATAGAACTATCATCTTCATGTATGTGAATATATAGTGAGTCATGAGTGGTGACACCCAATTACTAGTATTGGGAAATCAAAATCTGGTTAGGTCTCTAAAGCTTCAAAAATCCAAAATGGCAATAAATATTAATTCATAAATTCTTGAAAGTACACGTCGGTGTTTGTATTATAAGAATCATGTACCTAGTACTACCTAGTAGTGGATGCACATTAATTTCTTGGAACACAAATTAAAGTGACAAGTTCTTCATCAGGGTCTTCTTGTCATAAGCGCCTTCAATGAAGTTTACCGCTTGGATCAAATTACGTTTGATCCGGTATATGTGTACCGGTTGGCTGAGTGGATGGATGCTTCCGTTTAGCCTTCTGCAAGTCTGAACGTTAAACAATTTTGTAGATTTTCAATTGTGGATGAAAAATGGGCAATGGTGGATTCATCATGAAAAAGCAAAAGCTAATTATGCATACTGTACCTACTACCAATGTTCGGCATTTTTTTGTCACATATTTGTTTATTTTAAAAGACAAGTTTCAAAAGTTTCAAATTCAAATTTTCAGCAGTTGAAGAATAGGTCTTCTGTTGCACATTTGTAATAGTAACCCAATGGTTTTCAATATTCAACAATTTTGACAAATATCAGTAAAACTTTCTCTTTTTTCAACTATAGCTTTTCCAAATTATTTTGTCCCATACATTAGTAGTAAGAACGGGATCATTTTTTAATTTGATCAATGAATTACAAGCTTATATGATGTTGATGGATCAATTTCATAAACCATTGATGAAAAATATATGTTCATGAACAAATTTCATCCATGAGCAATGAAGTTATATCAACTACCAAATGATTTTACATATGTTTTATGCTTTATGTTGGATGTCATTCATGATAAAAATATGTATTATGCAAGCAAAATAATGATGAATGAAAAGTTGATGTGCATGAATGAATGAATATCAGAACATTGAATTAAGCACATTAGTCATCATATGGAATATTTTACAAATTATATACATAATAGAGATATTCATAAACTGACCTCCTTTTGGGCCCTTCTTTCATCCCTCAACCTTTCTTTCAACCTTTAAACTGTCACCTTTAAACTGTCATTTGTAAAGTAATGGAATTTTATTAAATATGGGTATAAAACATTGAAATTTGGGATTAAATGCATGAGGTTCAAAAATATTTTTAGTTGCAGCACATAACAATAACAAGAGATTGTTTTAAGGCAATCAAGAAAAAAAAAGTAGATGAAACTTAGATTTGACCAAATTTGGTATTAATCCGAGTTTCAATCCCCATTGAAGCTTAGTGTATTTGTTTTTCACTATTTAAAAAAAATATCACCCCCTTTATGACCAAACAATGAATACTGGGATTTCATTAATTTACAAATATCTCTAATACATGAATCTTCTATAAAGATTCATAATGATGTAGCCCCCAACATAAAATGATCACCAGATTTTGTTGGTAGGTGCCTACCAAGTGCTTCCATGATTTGAACTAATTAATATTGTAATGTTTCGCGCCCAACTATTTTAAGATTTTATGCTCAACTACTTTAGGGTTTGGCACTTGACTATTTCTCTCTACTAGAAGGCATTTCTTGTTTTGCCCTATGTGTTTTCTTATTCTCATGTTCTATCAATTATCCTTTGTGGCAACAATGTTCACTTTTTACTACAAGCTCAAACTTCATCACACTATAAGTGCCTTGCACTTACATTTTCAAACTACTTTCAACATTTCCTTTCAAGCGCATTACATTGAACATTTTTTTGTGTTCATTTTATAACTTGTTTATTTGAACACCAAAAATTTTGTTTGAATGAAATTTTTTTTCTCTTCATATTTTCATGCAACTTATCTTTGATTTGCACATATATTTAATAAGGTTTTTTTCATGTTGTAAATCAAAAGATATAATCTTTCAAGGTTATGGGTTTGAAGAAGAACAAGTATTGAAAAAGGGGGATCATTCAGCCAGGTCTTACTATTAGGGCAAGGCTTCTATTGCAGCCTAAAGCTATTGCATTTGAACCTAAAATTGTTGTTAACTTGCAAGTTGAAACTGACATTGTAAGTGCAATAAAGAAAGTTGCCCATAATGTAAAGCAAGTGAGATGTCATGCAAAAAAAAAAAATTACACAAGCAACTTATGTTAGATGCATTGGGTGATTTTGAACACATGATGTTAGATCAAGAGGTGTGAAGGATGGCTCTTCAAATTGTTGATTACATTCTTAAAACTTTACACCCTTGTCCATCACCAAAATCTATGAAGGAAGTAATGGAAAAGGTATTGTCACACCCAAGGTTAAACCATTGCCTTCATGATAAAATTTTGCCTACACATCTTGCCATAGCACAACATGTCTTTTCAAAATTCTTATGTGCTTGAAGATACAATTTGGATTGTAAGTTGGACTTAAATGTGTGCATTGAGGGTATATTGTAGATTCAAATTGGACTTATGTGTTGTCAAAATGACATCTAAACTATTAGTAGAGTAATATGTATTATAGGTAACAAGAATATGGACTATATGTGTGTTTGATGGATTTTATGTTTACATGGTGGGTACTCTATGGACATATGTATGGTTTAAAGATGATGTATGGACTTATATGTGCATTGAAAATGTTTTGTGAATTGTGAATTAGACTCATGTGTGCTTCAAAACATCGTGTGGACATTGAATGGACTTATGGGTGATTGTAGGATGTTTTGTGGACTATATGGTGGACTTTTGTGTGCCACAAGGATATTTTATGGATTTCTATGTATTTCTAAGATGTTTTGTAAATTTTATTTTGTGAGGTAACTTTTTGTGTCTCTACTCCTAGTTTTATGAGGTGACTACATTCAAAGGTACATATGTTATTGGTGAAGGAAAATTGCAAAGTGTATCTCTAAATATTAAATTACATTTGTAGTTGAAAACAAATAGTTTACCTCCTATGCATCATTTATGATTTGGAATTGATAAATATATTTTCAAAGTTCAAACTTTTGAAATTTTAGAATATCAAACTATCATTCTCTTAAACCAACTTCTAAAGAGCGAACATAATGTTCAACTTGACAACAAACCTTCAGCCATTCAAAACATTATTGTCATCACATAAGTTATCCAAATTTAGCTTGCATTAATTCATTGAAAAGTTAACTACAAGGCATTCCTAGTTACCAAATCTCAAACCTTGCACCCAAATCAATAAAAAGTTGTGCCATAGAACCCTAGAAGGTTTTACGAAAGCAAAAAGTTCAACTTGACAGCATACCTACAATCATTTTAAACATTGTTACCATCACATCCTTTATTCAAATTTAGCCTGCATCAATTCGATGGAAAATTAACTACATGGTGCACCTATTCGCCAAATCTCAAACTCTAAACCCTAAATCAAAAAAAAAATTATGCTACAAAACCCAAAAGGTTTTATGAAATTTCTCTAAGATTTCAAACTCGAAATCTACCCCTACTCATTTCCATTTTTTCAAAGGTACGACTATCCTCCAATATATTCTCCTTTTTTCCACCATCTATTAAAACTAATCATTCTTCTTTTCCCAAGGAAAGTTGTAGGAACAAATTTTCAAAAATTCAAAATAGAAATCACGTTCGAAAAGAAAGATAAATGATCCAAATTTACACCTTTAAGGAAAAAAAGAAAAAAAGAAATGAATGAAGACCACAATTTGGTGGCCAATAGAAAGTTCCAAGTTTAATGCCCTTTGAAATGAATCCAATGCTTAAAAGTTAATGGGGAAGCATTTTGCTTAATGGCCAATGGAAGGTTCCAAGCTTGGTGGCTATTGGAATGTTCCATGCTTGCTTACCTTTAAAAGGAGTAGGAAAAATATCCTTTTTGCCTCCCTCCACTATTTCACCCCATAAGATTTTATTTCAACCATTTTTTCATTAATTTTAAGGTTTTGCTTTACCATGGTTTTAAACCGTTATTTCACTCCTTTCCTTACTTTTTTTTGACTTGTAAATTACAATCACACATCTTGAGGTACCAAATCTTCCACACATTCATCGCCAAGTTGATTTTGATTGAAGATTTTTTTCCTTTCTTTTCCATCAAAAAATAACTGTCTTATGGGCCTTAAACGACACAAATGAACGAAAAATTGTTTCGAGAGTCAATTTTAAATTTGACATTGACCCAACACCTTCATGATCTCGAATTGCGAAAAGTGTGCCCTTGTTGTAAAGTCGAACCCCTTTGAGCTTAATATTATCGAATTTCTTCAAATTTTCATACCTTGGTGATTTTGTTACAAATTGACCTCACTTCTGGCAATGAATCTAAAATTGTCTACAAAGGTTTTTACAAATCTGAAAACACTTCAATTTTTACATGGTCTTCATTCCCAACGTTGGACACTATCATTGGTTATGCAATTTGATTCGTTGACTTCATCCTAACATCAAAGCAAATAGATTACTTAGTTCGCATCATTCGACGCATCTTAGATTTCTTGTAGTTATGAATTATCATTATGGCATAAACTAGGACCCATATATACTTAGAGTTCCTCGTTGGACTTTTCCATAACTTGAATAAAAATTTCATTAATCATGAAATTCATGTTGTAATTACCACCTATCACCCTACTCACTTTAATTATTATGTTGTTTCAAATTAATCTTACATGTTTATAATGCTTGAAGATTATTCCATATCCCTTGGACTTTTCATTGACACCCCTTAACTGTTTTAAGAATCTGAAATCATCTTTGATTACGTGACTATCCAGTAATAATCAAAACGAAACCAACAATTTGCCAAACATTACAAATTTTGTTGTTTGTTTCTAACCCCAACCCTCTACAAACCTCTCACCACAATCATGTAATTAAAGTTCTAAAATTATGTTACCAATTTTTGTTGAAAAAATAATTGAATTTCAAAACAAAAACAACCCCCCATGCAATGATGCACACCCATCATTCCTCATTCTAATATGAAATCGTTAAAAACCCCTAATAACCTTATCACACCCCAATATCCCTTATGCAATTCTTGAAAATTAAAACTATTATTCATGGTTATGTCAATATGGCTCACATATGTTGGACTAATTTGTGTTTAAGGGTACTATGTGGGGATTAATGTATTTGAAGGATGTTATTTTGGTATTTTGGACGTTCTATGGACTGCATCTTGGATTATAGTGTAGTTTAAAGGTGCCTTTATACATAATTTACATCTATGGATTTCATGTTGGACCATTAAAAGTTTTGTAAAATATTTTGAATTAATTTTTTTTTTTCAAGATGGGAATATCATGACATGTTTAGGTACAAATTGTAGTAAAAAAGTTTTGATTGAATTACATATTGTTGTCAAAAAGATGTGGTATATACTAGAGTGAGCTCCATGAAGCCTTTAAAGAAATTTGGTGCATGTGCATCTGACCAAATCAAAAACATATTAAAATTGTTTCATTTTTATTTGCAAACTGATTTTTTTTTAGATTCTATGCTACTCACCCATGTGTCAATATTGGGCAGTGTATGTTTGAAAGACTGAAGCCATTATTTGTGCGGAGGATGAAAGATCAAAACACATGTTGCATATATCATGTTGAGATTGATGAATTACAAACAATTTTTAACAATATGTGAAAAGCTATTGATGATTGTAATAGTACATGTGATTGCCAAATTTGTGCTTTCACTTTTGATGCTTGTTGCAAGGTCCGTGGTGAAGTTTATTGCAAGGTTCATGGCAAAGTTTTTTGGGAGTCACCCAAATATGGGAAAGCATTGTGCGTAAGAAAGATGAATTTATGCAATGGCATAAACATGATTGTTTATTTGGTGAATGTGACAAGTGTGGTGTCAATCTATTGCGACTATGTCCCAAGGAAATTGAAGGATCTAATGACTATGTGGTCACTTTGAGGCAATTTGCTCTTGAATAAACTATGTCAGTAGCAAGTAAACCATAAAATAAACTAAACCTTATACATAAGGTTACTCCTATTGATGAGCTTATTACATATTTGAAGCCTAAGTTTCAATATTTTGTGGACCATAACTTTGTTGTTAATTGACAGTTCAGATTATGTTTAAAATTTGTGTAGTTAGGGTCCATTCTATCTGTGATTGACTTTGTAAAGAATTATTCCTTTGCAATTTAGAATAAGGTACAATCAATGCCTTGGCATTCTTATCAAATTTCAATTTTAGTCCACATTACTTATCGTCCTAACCCTAATTGGGACTCGAATGATGAAGATTCATATTTGATAACTGAGTATCAATTTTATATAACTGACAACCATAAGCACAATTCATATTTTGTGCAACATTGCTTGCAAAAACATTGGATTTACATGGTTGACAGAGGATATGCTCCTTCTACTCATTTTGTTTGGTCAATCGGTTATGTAGGCCAATTTAAATCCCATAAGCCTTGGTATTTTGTGGGATGTTATCTTAATTTGACATGTGGGTGTGAAAAGTTGGTCCTTTTTTGGGATTGGTCATGGGACTAAGGGTGTCATCAAATGGTTCTTATAACAAGAACAACTAGATTATCATGGTGTGCCCTCAAGAAATGTAGCAAATGTGGTAAACTTTATGCTTGATAAATTGTTTGAGAGACTAGAGACCTTTTACACTAGCTAGTGTAAGCTAGTGAAAAGGGTGTTTTGGCTCATAAGTCCTAATGACGTTGATTAAAACATCGCTTATGCTTGTGATCCAATTCTTGGCACCCAAAAGTTGTACTTTATATGTGCCTTGAATCAATATGATGTCACTAAATTAGTGGTGAAAGGCTTGGCATGTTTTGTTATTTTTGCATGGAGAGAATGGTCTACATGTTTATATGTTCAATGGATAGGGGAGTGGAAGCTAGAAACTTTGAAGTTGGCTAATACTCAATTGCACAATTTATCATGGAAGAAGAAAATGTTCATGATTGGGATTATGGTGAGGATGGAGATGCATTTGTTGCATGTTTGGAAATTGGAATAACTTTGTTGTCAATGTAGTTACTAATAATGACAAAACCAAGAGTTTTGGATTATAAGGTGTTCAAAACCTTTTCATAAAGTCAAAAAAATCTTTACTGATGCATGGGGTTCATCATATGAGGTCGGAGATGGCATAGTTACAAGTACCTATTACCAAAAGTGGGGCATGTATGAATCATCTTATGTTCTATTGGAAACATCTTAGGTTGTGTTTATTTATTTTCATCTAATATGAACTATCAAATTCCCAATCTTCCCAAAACACCATCACGTTAGTGGTAATGATGATCATGTATATGAATTGCCTCCTTACACATTATAGATGGCATAAGGTTTGTTTTGGATGTTCTAGTTATTGATGATTGACAAGCACAATAGTTGCATCACTAGTAATGGACAAACAATTAAATGCAAGAGACTTTTGATGGGTTTCTCAAGGTAGGTAAATGTTTCATTATTTTTATATTTCATGTTGGTTTATAATTAATGATGTATTTTAGACCCCAATTTGAGAATATATTTCAAATTAAAATAAGGTTTTCCTTTGGAGATTCATACTAAATTTTTAGAAATAGTTTGGATATGTTGTTAAGCTAGAATGATACAGTTAAAAATAGTTTGATGTATTTGGGTGTTCATGTGGTGTAGATATGTGAATTGGCTTTCTGTTGGGAACGAGTTTTGTGTTTGGTTTTCTATTGTTTGAAATTTCCATTTCCAACATTTGATCCAAGGCTATTGCCCCTTCTTTTGGAGTCCATAAGGTATCCTAGATCATTTTATTATAGTGAGTATATATGTAGTAAATCCAAGTTGAATAGCGTGGAACTTAGTAGAAAATGTTGTTGGATTTTTTGTGTGAAAAAGTTGACAAGTTGAAAGGAGAGAATCAGTTGCCACATTTGCTATTATATGGTCCACCAAGCAAAGGCAAAACATCAACTATTCTTGTTGTTGCCTTATAAGTTTTATGGATCTTATTACCAAAACATGATTTTGGAATTAAATGCATCTGATGACAAAAGACTAACTTGGAAATTATTATTGGAAACAATTTGAAATCAAGAAAGAAATGAAACATTCAAGGTTCATGAAATGGAACAATTGTATTAACTAACTAAAAGATTATAAAGGTTGTATGTATTGGAAACAACTTGAAATCAAGCAAAAAATGAAACAATGGTATTAAATAACTAAAAGACTACAAAGGTTGTATGTATTGGAAACAACTTGAAATCAAGCAAGAAATGAACCACCAAACCCTAGCCGCCGCCTAACCCTAACCCTAGCCACCACCAAACCCTAACCGCCACCAAGCCCTAATTAATTTTCACTTCTAAACCCTATCCACCACTATTCAACCTAACCTAATTATTACAAGGATGAGAATACTATTCATCCTTTTAATGAATGTTTAACACACTCATCTTCGTTGGGAATTAGAAATGAATAGTAGTTCTAACACTCCCATTCTATGAAGTTTCTAATCCGAACATGCTTATCAATTTGTTATGTCGTTCTCTTGGTAATGCCTTTGTTAGCACATTCGCCACCATGTCCTCTATTGAATAATATTTGAACGTAACTTTGCCATTTTCAACATGTTCTTGAACAAAATGATGTTGCACATCAATGTGCTTTGTTCGAACATGTTGCGTGGGATTCTTCGTCAATGATATTGCACCTTGGTTGTCACATTGAATCACCATTGTCTTCTTCTCTTTCATGTACTTTAATTCCTTTGTGAGCTTTGTCATCCATATGGCTTCCTTGGTAGCTTGTGTACTTGCCTGTATTCGGCCTCCGTCGTTGATAGAGCGATTGTGGGTTGTTGTTTGCTACTCCAAGAAATGGCTCCACCTCCCATTATGAATACAAACCCTGTGGTGGATCTCTTATCCTCAAGGTCACCGGCCCAATCCGCATTACAATATCCAACCAAACCTTGGGGTGCTAATCCTCCAAAGCGTAATTTGAATTGCAAAGTGCCTTGCAAGTATCAAAAAATGCGCTTGACTGTAATCCAATGTTTTATGCTTGGATTGGCCATGTGTTGACTCACCACGCTTATTGGGTATGCCAAATCCTACCGAGTACACAACATGGCATACATCAAGGATCCCACAGCTTGTTGATAAGGAACCTTCACCATCTCAACATCCTTATTCTCATTTTTCTTCAACTTTGTCTTAGGATCAAGTGGCACTCCGATGGCTTTGCGATCCTCCATACGAAAACATTTGAGAAACTCCTTAAGATATCCAATTTGGTTGATGTAAAGCAAACATTGTGCACGATCCTTTTCCATTTCCATGCCAAGGAAGACATGCAAGTCGCCAAGATCTTTCATTTCGAACTTTCGAGAAAGTTCTTCCTTCACTTGCAAAAGCTTGTCCTTATTATCACACACTAAGATGAGATCATCGACGTAGACGACAATGAAAAATTTGACATCTCCCACTTGCGCAATGTACACGTTAAAATCCGCATCACTCTTCACAAATTGGATGCTTTTAGAGAAAACATCTAATTTTTGGTTCCAAGCCCTTGGAAATTGTTTCAACCCATACAATGACTTGTGAAGCTCGCACACAAGATGTTCACCTTCTTATGTGAATCCTTGAGGTTGTTCCATATAGATCTCCTCTTCAAGGTCACCATTGAGAAATGTGGTTTTGATGTCCATTTGATGAATCTCCATGTCTTCGATGGCCGCTAATGCAAGGATACAATGAATTGACACAAACTTTGCAATGGGTGCAAAAGTTTCATTGTAATCAACTCCAAATGTTTGGGTGAAACCTCTTGCCACAAGTTTAGCCTTGTAACATTCGACTTCACCATGGACCCCATGTTTGATTTTGAACACCCATTTGCAAGAAATGGGCTTCCTACCCTTGGGGAGTGGCACCAAGGACCAAGTATTGTTGACAACAAGAGAGTCGTATTCCTCTTGCATGGCCATCTCCCACTTTTTGGCATCTTCGCCATTCAACGCCTCTTCCACAGTTTGAGGTTCTTCCGAAAAGGCTATGGTGGTTCGTTCCACCTCTTTGGTGGCCACCCACCAATCACGAGGCCACTCTTTACGTTGTCTTTGGGGGCTTTCTCTTCGTCCATCTTGTTGTGGTTCATTCAAACCTTCATCTTGTGGTGTAACAAATTCTTTTTCTGAAGAAGAGTTTGATGTAGATTCATCACCTTCCACTAGTCCTTCAATCAAAGATATAGGATTGGCATCCTTGATAAGTTCATCATCATTCACGATTTCATCTACAACATGTTCTACTTATTTTGGAAGGGGTCTATTATGATGCACACCTTCTACCTTTTTTGTCCCTTTAGGAACACAACATCTCGACTCTTGATGATCCTTTTGGTTTCTACACACATCAAGCGATATGTTTTGGTCCCTTCACAATACCCTAAAAACACACAAGGCATGGATTTGGACTCTAATTTGCTTCTCTTTTCATTAGGAATGTGAACAAATGTTTTGTAACCAAAAACTCTCAAATGAAATACATTGAGCTTTCTACCGGTCCATGCTTCTTGTGGGGCCTTTGACTCAAGAGCTTTAGTTGGGCATTAATTCTTGATGTAAACCGTTATGTTCACCGCTTTAGCCCCAAACTCCAAGTCAAGACCTTCAAGTGCACGAATCATGCTTCTAACGCACTCCATGATGGTCCTATTGGCTCGTTCCGCAACTCCATTTTGTTGCGGTGTGTAAGGTGCACTTGTTTGTTGTTGGATTTTACATTCATGCAAAAAGTTGTCAAACTTTTTGGACACAAATTCTCCTCCAATGTCCAATCTCAAAGTTTTGATTTTCATGCTGATTTGATTCTCCACCAAGGCCTTGTATTCTTTGAATTTGTTAAACACCTCTCCTTTCGCTCTCAAAAGGTAAACATGAGTTTTTTTCGAAAAATCGTTGATGAAGGTGACAAAATATTATGCTCCACCACGAGATGTGGTTTTCATCGATCCACACATATCGCTATGCACAAATTCCAAAAGTTTGGAAGCCCTTGTCGTTTCATCTTTAGGAAAAGATGTCCTTTGATGTTTGCCTTCAATACAAGCTTCACACACATGGTGCAATGGCACTTCTTTCAAATTCATGTCATTCACCATGGCATCCAAATCCTTAAGCCTTACCATGTTGAGATGGCCAAGTCTTTCATGCCAAAGCATTGCACTTTCATCCAAAGAATTTACAATGTGCGCCGTGTCCTTACGCACCTTCACATTAAGAAGGTACAAGTTTTTGTCCCTTCATGCTTTCGCCACAACAACTCCTTGAACATCGTTAACCTTATAACCATCTTTGTTAAACTCCACTTTGAAACCTTCAAAAATGAGTTTATTCACGGAAATGAGATTATTCTTCATTTTTGGAACATGAAGAACTTGGATGATGGTTACATGTGACATTTTTCCTCCCACTTGCATTGTGGCTTTAATGTTCCCCTTGCCAATGGCCTCCAAAATGGTGTCATTGCCCATGAACACCCTCTTTGAGGAAATGCGCTCGTACATGGTAAACCATTCTTGTTGGAATGTCATGTGTTGCGTTGCACCGGAATCGACAATCCAATCATACGTGGTATATGCATGATCACAAAATCTTCTTTAAATCATTTCTTAAGCACAAAATTCCATTTTGTTGTGTTCAATGCTAGATCAAATTTGAAGGTGCAAAACATTTAGATGTAGACATTGAATTGTAACGTGGAATACAAAACATTTCACAAAAACATCAAGGAGTAGTGCAAATAAGGTGTGTGAACCTATTATAAGAAGCCAAATTCAATTGCAATTTTTTATGTAGAAATGAGTTCCCATCAATAAAACCATAGCCCAGGGGGCATTTGTTCACAACAATAATATATGTGGTTAACCCATTTCCTTCACAACCATTTTCCATTGATTTATTTAAATTCATTGTACTAATGATCACTCATTATGGGTATCAATTCACACAATTGTATTGATGTGTAGATTGATGTGTGCGAAACTCTTACTTTGTTATTTTTATTTAAGAATTTCATTAAGTTCACACATCTTAAAATTTTCAAGCTATACAAAAGAAATTATTTACAGATAAAAGTATCTATCATTCTTATGTAGTAGAAATTGTTTTAAAACACAATTGACTTGTTTGAAAGTATTTGGGGATTATTCATCTATTAACTTTCTTATGGTTCAAAGGTTGGAAATGACATTGATTTGGAGTTTGAAGCTACAAAAGTTGAGATGGGTGATAATTTTGTAGTCATTTCTAACAAATTGGATAATGGTGATCCATTTTTTGTTGTTATTTGCAACAAGCCTTTGCATAGGTGCCAAGAAACATTTGAAGATGACTAGGGAAATACTTGGTATGAAGGAGACATGATACGTGAAGGTGTATGGTATCATAGAATGTAAGGCCTCAAAGTTTCCAATGCTACCATGTGCCACATAAAAGGGTGAACCAAGGTTTTCAATGACTACCATTAAGGATGTTTTGGTTGTTGTTGTAGAAAAAAGGTAGTCTTATGAAGATTAAAAACCTAACACACTCCTAACAATTTTGGTTATTTTGTATTATTGCATTTAGTATTCAACATGTGGAAAATTTCTTATGTATTCACTAAATTTCCTTTTCATGTTCTTGGATACTACTTTCTATTAGATTTAGTACTACCATTGTATTTACATTATGGAAGCTTTACATGTTAAAGCTGATCACATTGGTGTTAATAGCTAGGTACCATGTTTTCAACAAAGGAGCAAATTATACAACAACAATGAATAAGCACACAATGCATATGTTCAACTCAGCATCTTATATGTATTCTTATGGGTGCAACATTTAACACTTCAGATAAGCAAAATCCTCATACATTTGTTTAGTGTTGATGTTGAATGGAAAATGTGACACTAAAAAGTTTTCAATATAACTAGATAGTACAAGTTTTGGGTTCAAATCTTGTTGCCAGGGTAGATAGACTTGTTGACCTCCATAAATACTCCATTGGAAAATTTTGTCCGTCTTTGTGTCCATCCATGATTCCAAATATTGAAAACAAAATGATCTATTTCCTTGATGCTTGATGTTTTTATTTAGTGTTCAACTTCTTTATATTTGTTTCCTACATTGAATTAATACCTTACACTCAATTGTACATGTGCACCATCTTGATATGGTTGTAGCAAAAGTTTCTTTTATGGCTTTCTTATCTAACACTTTGAAAATAATCAAGTTGTTTTATTGTCATCTTTGATCATTGTGTTATGGCATTCTATTTCATTATAGAACTTGAAAAGATATATATCGGTCTTGCCAATATTTTAAAATGAGAAGAATGACTTCTATGATTTGCTAAAATGCTAAACTCTATATTGTCCTGTTTGCAACATTTTTTTGCAAGTGTTCTCAACTACAACTTGTTCTTGAAGACTTGAATTGCTAGTTGAAGCTTTGCCACTCCTTGTTTAGGCATCATTGCATACACACATTATATTCAAAGGGGACCAACACAATTGGTATCAAGACCATTTTGGCATGTGTGAGCATGTTATATGTGTTTGTAGTCTCTTCAATGTTGACCTTGGAACAACCACATGTCTTATTCACTATAAATGTGCCATCAAAGTAGGAGAAGAATTTAGCAACACCAATACCATCACCTAAAACAACCTTTATCCTCAATCAATGGTATGGTCTTAGGTGCCTTGTGAGTGCTATTAAAAACAACTTGAAAATAAGCAAGAAATGAAACACTCAAGGTTCATGAAATGAAACAATTGTATTAACTAACAAAAACACAAAGGTTGTATGCTTCAAATTTTACAATCACAAAACTATGGCTGGCAACATCTAATAAGGCTTGAAGGTTCTATGTGCACTAAACCATGAAAGGAGAGAATGATAACTCACCCACAAACACTTCTATATATACAACTCCCTAACCCTAAGTAGCCACCATCTTAACCCTAACCCTAATGAAGTTGCCATCTTAACCCTAACCCTAATGTAGATGCCACCTCCCCATTTGTGCCTTGTTTGATTTGAACACCCATTTGCAAGAAACAGGTTTCCTACCAATGGGAAGCGGTATCAAAGTCCATGTGTTGTTTACTATGAAGGAATTATATTCTTCTTACATTGTACACTCCCACTCCTTGGAATTTTCACATGTCAAAGGTGTATCCCGACTAAAGGTCAACGGTTCTTTTCCTTCAACTTCTTTGTTCATAATTTCATCCACAACGACATTTTCTACTTTCTTGGGATGGAGCACACCACCTATTTCTTTTGACCCTTCAATGAACATGGCATCTCTACTCTTGATGATTCTCTTGGTTTCTAGACACATCAAGAGATATGCTTTTGTGCTTTCATAATATCCTAAAAACATGCAAGGCATGGATTGGACTCTAATTTGGTCCTCTTCTCATCGGGGACATGTGCAAAGGCTTTACAACCAAAGACTCTCAAATGAAACACATCGGGTTTCCTACCACTCCATGCTTCTTGAGGGGTCTTGGAATTAAGAGCCTTGGTTGGACATTGATTTTTTATGTACATCGCCATGCTCACCGCTTTGCCCCAAAATTCAAGTTCCAAACCTTGTGCAAGAATCATGCTTCTTGCACATTCCATGATGGTTCTATTGGCACGTTCTACAACACCATTTTGTTGTGGCGAATAAGGCGCACTTGTTTGTCGTTGAATTCCACATTCCGCAAGAAATGCGTTAAACTTTTTGGACACAAATTCTCCTCCGTTGTCGGATCGTAACACTTTGATTTTGTGACCGATTTCATTCTCCACCAACGCCTTGTATTGTTTGAATTTTTCAAACGCTTTTCCTTTGGCCTTCAAAAAATAAACATCAGTTTTCCTTGAGAAGTCATCAATGAATGTGAAAAAATATTGTGCTCCACCGTGCGATGTAGTCCTCATTGGTTCGCATACATTGGTGTGGACAATCTCCAAAAGTTGTGAAGCCCTCGTTACTCCATCCTTTGGGAATGAGGTTCTTAGGGAATGAGATTATTCTTCATTTTTGGTACATGAAGAACTTGGGTGATGGTTGCATGTGACAATTCACCTCCCACTTGCATTGTGGCTTTGATGTTCCCCTTACCAATGGCCTCCAAAATGGTGTCGTCACCCACGAACACCTTCCTTGGGGAAATGTGCTCATACGTCGTAAACCATTCTTGTTCGAATGTCATGCGTTGTGTGGCACCCGAATCAACAATCCAATCATACGTGGTATGATCATTGGCACTCAATGCGGTAACAAACATTTTCTCATGATCTTCACAAGCTTGATTGACTTTTTCTTTTTCATCACTTTTCTTCTTTAAACAATTTCTCACAAAATGGCCAGGTTTTTTACAATAGAAACAAAGCTTTTTGTTTGACTTGTGAGTTTTTTCACTAATGCGGTAATTTTGGAGCTCTCACATTCTTTTCTTTTGGACACTTCGTGAAACAACCTTGCTACAATGAATTGAAGGTCTACATCTTTTGTGGACATGGACTTTAAGCTTGTGACTAAGTTATCAAAGGATGGAGGTAGGCTCATGAGGAGTACCATGTA